>Ga0209147_100128_pt1 | contig 122259 bp, 104 predicted proteins | sample AraplaCol_mLB_r2_FD_184278 | JGI IMG/M metagenome (GOLD analysis project Ga0209147, IMG submission 184278) | Arabidopsis root microbial communities from North Carolina, USA - plate scrape CL_Col_mLB_r2 (SPAdes) (version 2) | ecosystem: Host-associated > Plants > Roots > Endosphere | place: USA...
CCGCGCTGGTGTCGATCATCGGTCTCGCGGACGTCGTGAAGGCCGCGCAGGACGCCGGCAAGAGCACGTTCAACATGTTCTTCTTCATCCTCGTCGCGGCGCTGATCTATCTCGCGATCACGACCGTTTCCAACCTCGTGCTGATCCAGCTCGAGAAGCGTTATTCCATGGGCGTGCGGCACGCAGAACTATGATCGAGATCCTCCAGGAATTCGGCCAGGCGTTCCTTTACTGGGACGGCCAGCGCCTCTCCGGCCTCGCGGTGACGCTGTGGCTGCTCGTCGCGTCGATTTCGCTCGGCTTCGTGTGCGCGGTGCCGCTCGCGGTCGCGCGCGTGTCGAAGAACAAGTGGGTGTCGACGCCGGTGCGGTTCTACACGTACGTGTTCCGCGGCACGCCGCTCTACGTGCAGTTGCTGCTGCTGTACACGGGCATGTACAGCCTCGAGTTCGTGCGTTCGCACTCGCTGCTCGACGCGTTCTTCCGCAGCGGCTTCAACTGCGCGATTCTCGCGTTCGCACTGAACACCTGCGCGTACACGACCGAGATCTTCGCGGGTGCGATCCGCGCGATTCCGCACGGCGAGGTCGAGGCGGCGCGGGCATACGGGATGTCGCCGTTCACGATGTACCGCCGCGTGATCCTGCCGTCGGCGCTGCGCCGCGCGCTGCCGCTGTACAGCAACGAGGTGATCCTGATGCTGCACGCGACCACCGTCGCGTTCACGGCGACCGTGCCGGACATCCTGAAGGTCGCACGCGATGCGAATTCCGCGACCTACATGGCGTTCCAGTCGTTCGGAATCGCCGCGCTGATCTATCTTGCGGTATCGTTCGCACTCGTCGCGGCGTTTCGCCGCGCGGAGCGCCACTGGCTCGCGTATCTCGCGGCCGCCCGTCATTGATTCACTTCGAGGAGAGCCAGTTGGCCGAGATCACTCAAACGAGCGCGTCCGCTTCCACCAAGCTTGCCGCGGTCGACATTCACAAGCGCTACGGCGACAACGAGGTGCTCAAGGGCGTATCGCTGAACGCGAAGGCCGGCGACGTCATCAGCATCATCGGCGCGAGCGGCTCGGGCAAGAGCACGTTCCTGCGCTGCATCAATTTTCTAGAGCGGCCGAATGCGGGGCAGATCGTCGTCGACGGCGAGACCGTGCGCACGAAGACCGACCGCGCCGGTGCGCTCGAAGTCGCCGATCACAAGCAGCTTCAGCGCATCCGCACGAAGCTCGCGATGGTGTTCCAGCACTTCAACCTCTGGGCGCACATGAACGTGCTCGAGAACGTGATGGAAGCGCCGGTGCACGTGCTCGGCATTTCGAAGAAGGACGCCGAGGAGCGCGCGCGCGAGTACCTGGAGAAGGTCGGCTTGCCGCCGCGCGTCGAGAAGCAGTATCCGTCGCATCTTTCCGGTGGCCAGCAGCAGCGCGTGGCGATTGCGCGTGCGCTGGCGATGCATCCTGACGTGATGCTGTTCGACGAGCCGACGTCGGCGCTGGACCCGGAACTGGTGGGCGAAGTGCTGAAGGTGATGCAGAAGCTCGCCGAGGAAGGCCGCACGATGATCGTCGTCACGCACGAGATGGGTTTCGCGCGCAACGTGTCGAACCACGTGATGTTCCTGCATCAGGGGCGGACCGAGGAAGAGGGCGATCCGAAGGAAGTGCTGGTACGCCCGCAGAGCGAGCGGCTGAAGCAGTTCCTGTCGGGCAGTCTCAAGTAACGCGACAGGGCGGGTTTCATACGTGGTACCGGTGTCTCGTCCCGCAGGCGCCACCCGCACGATGCAGGTGGCGATCGTTGCATTGCCGCCCGTGTCGATGTCGGGCGTGGGTCCGATCGTCGATGCGCTGAACCTCGCGAACGAGATCGACGGGCGGCTGCTGTATCGCTGGCAGGTGTGTTCGTGGGACGGGCGGCCCGTGCCGCTTGCCGGCGGTGCGCAGTGGCATGCCGATGCGGCGTTCAACGATGCGATCGCATGCGACTGGGTCATCGTCGTGTCGGAGCGGTTTCAGCAGTTTGCCGACTATCGGTTGTTTCTCGCGAGTCTCGCGCGGGTCGGGCAGCGCACGCCGCTCGTGACCGGAATTCATCATGGCGTGTGGTGGCTGGCGATGGCCGGGCAGCTTTCCGGGTACCGGGTGAGCGTGAACTGGGAGACGTATCAGCAGTTCGCCGAACAGTTCGAGCGGTCGATCGTCACGCAGCAGATCTTCGAGATCGACCGGGACCGCGCGACGTGCGCGGGTGGGCAGGCTACCGTGGATTTCATGCTGGCCATGATTGGCCGGGAACATGGGGCGGACCTCGCGGAGCGGATTGCCGACGCACTCGGGGTCGGGACTTTGCGGAGCGGCGAGGAGCGGCAGCGGATTCCTTTTGTGACTGCGCCGGGCGAGCGGCATCCTCGGTTGAACGATGCGTTGCTGCTCATGGAAGCCAATGTCGAGGATCCGTTGACGACCGACGAGATCGCCGAACTCGTCGGCGTTTCACGCCGGCAGCTCGAGCGGCTCTTTCGACAGTATCTCGGGGCGATGCCCTCGAAGTATTACCTCAACCTCCGGTTGCTCAAGGCCCGGACTCAGTTGCAGCGGACCAGCAAGTCGGTTGTGCAGGTTAGCCTCGCCTGCGGGTTTTCTTCTGCTGCGCATTTTTCCAACGCGTACCGCGAAAGGTTCGGGGTCACGCCTCGGGAGGATCGGCGAGCGTGGCTCGAGAAGCAGACCGGCGGGGGCAGTGAACCGCGGGGTGGGGCGCTCGTCGAGCGTGGGAAGGATTGATTTCAGGTTTTTTGCAGTGTGCTTGCTTTTGTCGTGAAGCACCTGTGAGCTTGTCGGTCTATTAGCGTCGCCCCTGCGCGGGGCGGCGGTTACTTTTCTTTGTCTTGCCAAAGAAAAGTAACCAAAAGAAAGGCGCTGTGAAAACGCATGACTTCCCGGTGCCATGGTCGTCAGAGTGGTTCGCACCTAAGTGTCCGCGCCAGTCAGGAAACCGGAGTGGTTCGAGCAATGGTTCTGACACCACTCCCTACTCAACAGAGCGGTATACCGCCCGCCAGCTCCGCCCTCGCTTCGCTCGGCCGACAGGTACACCCCCTCCAGTAGCGCATAAGGTCAATCCTCCCGGCAATCGCGCGCGCAAGCACCCCGAATTCAGCAAATCAAGGACACACCCTCATTCGTAGGAAAAAGGGACGCAGCGACCAATCACGAAAACACAGTCACGGTCGTTATCAAACAAGCACCAATGACAAGCAGTCCGACAGGTACGAATGGTGTGAGTAAAGGGTGTCGATTTGCTGACCAGCGCTGGCAAAAGCAGCAAGCGCATGAAACGCGACGGGAGGTACCTTGCAGCCGAGCGAAGCGAGGATGGAGCTAGCGGGCGGTATACCGCTCTGTTGGGTAGGGAGTGGTGTCAGAACCATTGCTCGAACCACTCCGGTCTCCTGATTGGCGCGGACACTTAGGTGCGAACCACTCTGACGACCATGGCACCGGGAAGTCATGCGTGTTCACAGCGCCTTTCTTTTGGTTACTTTTCTTTGGCAAGACAAAGAAAAGTAACCGCCGCCCCGCGCAGGGGCGACGCTAATAGACCGACACGATCACAGGTGCTTCACGACGACAAAGGCAAGCACACGACCCACAAGCCCCAAAACCAGCGACGCTTCCACGAAAGCCCCCGCCCGGAGAGGGCAAAATAAGGCGCACTATCCGCTTCCGATAGAACCCGTCGCAATTCCGCAAGACGCTTGCGTCACCCTTACCTAAACTTGATCCTGTTGAACCCTCTTACGAAACCGAAAGGAACGACCATGACGACCTCGACCGTGACCCGCCAGACATTCGACGAAGTGATGGTGCCGGTATTTTCTCCCGCCCCGTTCGTGCCGGATCGCGCAGAGGGCTCCCGCGTGTGGGACACGGCCGGCCGCGAGTACATCGATTTCGCGTGCGGCATCGCGGTCACGTCGCTCGGCCACGGCCACCCGGAACTGCTGAAGGTGCTGGACGAACAAGGCCGCAAGCTCTGGCACATCGGCAACGGCTACACGAACGAACCGGTGCTGCGCCTCGCGAAGCGCCTCGAATCGCTGACCTTCGCCGATCGCGCGTTCTTCGCAAACTCGGGCGCGGAAGCCAACGAAGCCGCACTGAAGCTCGCGCGCCGCGTCGCCTTCGACCGCCACGGCGCCGATAAGTACGAAATCGTGTCGTTCGTGCAGTCGTTCCACGGCCGCACGTTCTTCACGGTCAGCGTCGGCGGTCAGCCGAAGTACTCGGAAGGCTTCGGCCCGGTGCCGGAAGGCATCAAGCACCTGCCGTTCAACGACATCGAAGCCGCGAAGGCCGCGATCGGCCCGAAAACCTGCGCCGTGATCGTCGAGCCGGTACAAGGCGAAGGCGGCGTGATCCCCGCCGATCCGGCGTTCCTGAAGGCGCTGCGCGAAGCGTGCGACGCCAACGGCGCACTGCTGATTTTCGATGAAGTGCAAACGGGCGTGGGCCGCACCGGCCAGTTCTACGCCTACATGGACACGGGCGTCACGCCGGACATCCTGACGACCGCCAAGGCGCTCGGCAACGGCTTCCCGATCGGCGCGATGCTGACGACGAACGAACTGGCCGCGCACTTCAAGGTCGGCGTGCACGGCACGACGTACGGCGGCAACCCGCTCGCATCGGCAATCGCGGACAAGGTCGTCGAGCTGATCGGCGACCCGGCGCTGCTCGAAGGCGTGCGCGAACGCAGCGTGCGCCTGAAGGGCGCGCTGGAACGCATCAACGCGCGCTTCGGCATCTTCAAGGACGTGCGCGGCAAGGGCCTGCTGGTCGGCGCGGAACTCACCGCCGCATTCGACGGCCGCGCGAAGGACTTCGTCACCACCGCCGCCGAGAACGGCCTGATCATGCTGATCGCCGGCCCGAACGTGCTGCGTTTCGTCCCGTCGCTGGTGATCCCGTTCGACCTGCTCGACGAAGGCGTGAAGCGCTTCGAGAAAGCGGTCGAACAAGTGCTCGCGGCCCAGGAAGCCACCGCGCGCTGATCGGCGCGCCCATCGCAGACAGGAACGACGATGCTATTTGTTCGCCCCGGCAAACTCACGGATCTCGATGCGCTCGCGCACATGGCGCGCACCGCGCAGCCGGTCCTGCACTCGCTGCCGCACGACCGCGCGGCGCTCGAAGCGCGTGTGGCGCTTTCCGAGGATTCGTTTCGCGCGGACGTCGACTTCGCCGGCGAGGAGTTCTACCTCTTCGTGCTCGAGGATTCGTCGACCGGCAAGCTGCTCGGCACGGCGAGCATCGTGGCCGCGGCCGGCTACTCGGAGCCGTTCTACGCGTTCCGCAACGACGCGCTGATCCACGCGTCGCGCGAGCTGCACGTGAACCGCAAGATCCACGCGCTCACGATGTCGCACGAGCTGACCGGCAAGAGCCGGCTCGCGGGCTTCTACGTCGATCCGTCGCTGCGCGGCGACGCGGCCGCGCACCTGATCTCGCGCGCCCGGATGATGTACATCGCCGCGAACCGTCGTCGCTTCACGCCGGAAGTGTTCACGCTGCTGCTCGGCGTGAGCGACGACACGGGCGCGTCGCCGTTCTGGGAAGCGGTGGGCCGCAAGTTCTTCGGCCGCAACTTCACCGACGTCGACATCGCGTCGGGCGGCCGCAGCCGCACCTTCATCGCGGAAGTGATGCCGGCGTATCCGCTCTACGTGCCGCTGCTGCCGGAAGCCGCGCAGCGCGTGCTCGGCGAGCCGAACGAATCGGCACTGCTCGCCTACGACATCCATCTCGAGGAAGGCTTCGAGCCCGACCGCTTCGTCGACATCTTCGACGCGGGCCCGGTGCTCACCGCGCAGGTCGACCGCACCGCGTGCGTGAAGCAGGGCACGGAGCGCGTCGTGCGCGAAGCCGCGCACCAGCAGGGCGACGTCGCGTACATGGTGTCGACGGGCAGCGGCGAATCGTTCCGCTGCGTGCTGGCCGACCTGCCGGGCGATGCGGCTGACGCACCGCTCGCCGGCGACGTGCGCGTGGCGCTCGATGTGAAGGATGGCGATGTCGTGCGCTGCGTGCCACTGCACCGCCGCGACGATGAAGATTTGAAGGGAGACGCAGCATGATCGTCGTTCGGGTCGTACAAACGGGCGACGTCGACGCGCTCGTGTCGCTCGCGAAGGAAACCGGGCCGGGCCTGACCACGTTCAAGCCCGACCGCGACGCGCTCGCCGCGCGCATCGAACGTACGCGTCGCACGCTCGACGGCGAGGCCGCGCCGGGCGAAGCCGGCTACTTCTTCGTGATGGAAGATTCGAAGACGGGCGACATCGCGGGCGTGTGCGGGATCGAGTCGCAGGTCGGCCTCGAACAGCCGTTCTACAACTATCGCGTGAGCACGGTCGTGCATGCGAGCCAGGAGCTCGGCGTGTGGACGCGGATGCACGCGCTGAACATCTCGCATGACCTGACTGGCTACGCGGAAGTGTGCTCGCTGTTCCTGAGCCCGCGCTATCGCACGGGCGGTGTCGGCGGCCTGCTGTCGCGCTCGCGCTTCATGTTCATCGCGCAGTTCCGCGACCGCTTTCCGGAACGCATCTGCGCGGAGCTGCGCGGCCACTTCGACGAGGACGGCACGTCGCCGTTCTGGCGCGCGGTCGGTTCGCACTTCTACCAGATCGATTTCAACGCGGCCGACTACCTGAGCTCGCACGGCCGCAAGTCGTTCCTCGCGGAACTGATGCCGCGCTATCCGGTGTACGTCGACCTGCTGCCGCAGGACGCGCAGGACGCGGTCGGCCTCACGCACCGCGACACGCTGCCGGCCCGCAAGATGCTCGAAGCGGAAGGGCTGCGCTACCAGAATCACGTCGATATCTTCGACGCGGGTCCGGTGCTCGAATGCCACGTCAACGACCTGCGCACGGTGCGCGAAAGCGTCGTCGTGCCGGTCGCGATCGGCGAGCCGGATGCGCGAGAGGATGCGTGGGGCGGCCATCCGCCGAAGTCGCTCGTGTCGAATACGTCGCTCGGCGATTTCCGCGTCGGCGTCGCGCCGGGCGTGGTCGCGAATGGCTCGTTCGTGCTGTCGGCCGACGATGCCGCCGCGCTCGACGTGAAGGCCGGCGATCCGGTCCGCGTGCTGCCGCTCAAAGTCAAACAGGGATAAACGAATCATGACGGAACTCTTCATCGACGGCGCCTGGGTCGCAGGCTCGGGCCCCGTCTTCGCTTCGCGCAACCCGGGCACCGACGCGATCGCATGGCAGGGCGGCAGCGCATCGGCGGCCGACGTCGACCGCGCGGTCGCGAGCGCGCGTCGCGCATTCGCCGGCTGGTCGGCACTCGACTTCGAATCGCGCTGCGTGATCGTCAAGCGCTTCGCTGCGCTGCTCACGGAGCGCAAGGAAGCGATCGCCACCGCGATCGGCCGCGAGACGGGCAAGCCGCTGTGGGAAGCGCGCACCGAAGTCGCGGCGATGGCCGCGAAGGTCGGCATCTCGATCCAGGCGTACCAGGAGCGCACCGGCGAGAAGCGCCAGGACATGGCCGACGGCGTCGCGGTGCTGCGCCATCGTCCGCACGGCGTCGTCGCGGTGTTCGGCCCGTACAACTTCCCCGGCCACTTGCCGAACGGCCATATCGTGCCGGCGCTGATCGCGGGCAACACGGTCGTGTTCAAGCCGTCGGAGCTCGCGCCGGGCGTCGCGCGCGCGACGGTCGAGGTGTGGCAGGAAGCCGGGCTGCCGGCCGGCGTGCTGAACCTCGTGCAGGGCGAGAAGGACACGGGCATCGCGCTCGCGAATCATCGGCAGATCGACGGGCTGTTCTTCACCGGCAGCTCGGACACCGGCACGCTGCTGCACAAGCAGTTCGGCGGCCGTCCGGAAATCGTGCTCGCGCTCGAGATGGGCGGCAACAACCCGCTCGTGATCGGCGAAGTCGAGGACATCGACGCGGCCGTGCATCACACGATCCAGTCGGCGTTCCTGTCGGCCGGCCAGCGCTGCACGTGCGCACGCCGCATCTTCGTGCCGCAAGGCGCGTTCGGCGACCGCTTCCTCGCACGTTTCGCCGACGTCACGTCGAAGATCACGGCCGACGTGTTCGACGCCGATCCGCAGCCGTTCATGGGCGCGGTGATCTCGGCACGCGCGGCCGCGAAGCTCGTCGACGCGCAGTCGCGTCTGATCGAGCAGGGCGCGAAGCCGATCATCGCGATGACGCAGCGCGATCCGCGTCTCGGTTTCGTGAACGCGTCGATCATCGACGTGACCGGCGTGGCGAACCTGCCCGACGAAGAGCATTTCGGCCCGCTCGCGCAGATCGTCCGCTACGCGACGTTCGACGAAGCGATCGAGCGCGCGAACGACACGGCGTTCGGCCTGTCCGCCGGCTTGCTGGCCGACGACGCGCAGGCATGGGACCACTTTCGCCGCACGATCCGGGCGGGGATCGTCAACTGGAACCGCCCGACCAACGGTGCATCGTCCGCCGCACCGTTCGGCGGCACGGGCCGCTCGGGCAATCATCGGCCGAGCGCGTACTACGCGGCCGACTATTGCGCGTATCCGATGGCGTCGGTGGAAAGCACCGAACTGACCTTGCCCGCGAGCCTGTCGCCGGGCCTGCATTTCTGATCGAGGGAACGACGATGAACGCACAAGAAGCCAATTTCGACGGACTCGTCGGCCCGACCCACAACTACGCCGGGCTGTCGTTCGGTAACGTGGCGTCGCTCAACAACGAGAAGTCGGCCGCGAACCCGAAGGCCGCCGCGAAGCAGGGGCTGCGCAAGATGAAGCAGCTCGCGGATCTCGGCTTCGCGCAAGGCGTGCTGCCGCCGCAGGAGCGGCCGTCGCTGCGCCTGTTGCGCGAGCTCGGCTTCTCGGGCAAGGACGCGGACGTGATCGCGAAGGCCGCGAAGCAGGCGCCCGAACTGCTCGCCGCCGCGAGCTCGGCATCGGCGATGTGGACCGCGAACGCGGCCACCGTCAGCCCGTCGGCCGACACGAGCGACGGCCGCGTGCACTTCACGCCGGCGAACCTCTGCAGCAAGCTGCATCGCGCGATCGAACACGAAGCGACGCGCCGCACGCTGTCGACGCTGTTCGCCGATCCCGCGCACTTCGCGGTGCACGAAGCGCTGACCGGCACGCCGGCACTCGGCGACGAAGGCGCGGCGAACCACACGCGCTTCTGTGCCGAATACGGCAAGCCGGGCATCGAGTTCTTCGTGTACGGCCGCGCGGAATACCGCCGCGGCCCCGAGCCGAAGCGCTTCCCGGCACGCCAGACGTTCGAGGCGAGCCGCGCGGTCGCGCATCGCCACGGGCTCGCCGAAGAAGCGACGGTGTATGCGCAGCAGGACCCGGACGTGATCGACGCGGGCGTGTTCCACAACGACGTGATCTCGGTCGGCAACCGCGACACGCTGTTCACGCACGAGCGCGCGTTCGTCAACAAGCAGGCGATCTACGACACGCTGACCGCCGCGCTCGACGCACGCGGCGCGCGCCTGAACGTGATCGAGGTGCCCGAGGCGGCCGTGAGCGTGAACGACGCGGTCACGTCGTACCTGTTCAACAGCCAGCTACTGTCGCGCGCGGACGGCTCGCAGGTGCTCGTCGTGCCGCAGGAATGCCGCGAGAACGGGAACGTCGCGGCTTATCTCGACGAACTCGCGGCCGGCAACGGCCCGATTCACGATGTGCTCGTGTTCGACCTGCGCGAAAGCATGAAGAACGGCGGCGGCCCGGCGTGCCTGCGCCTGCGTGTCGTGCTCAACGACGCGGAACGCGCGGCCGTCACGTCGAACGTGTGGATCAACGACACGCTGTTCACGTCGCTCGACACGTGGATCGACCGGCACTATCGCGATCGCCTCGCACCGGAAGACCTCGCCGATCCGGCGCTGCTCGACGAATCGCGCACGGCGCTCGACGAGCTCACGCAGATCCTGCGCGTCGGTTCGCTGTATGACTTCCAGCGCTGAGGCACGGATGCCGGCCAACGTGCTGCTCGACGACTTCCTCGCGTTCACGCTGGCCGGTAGCGCGCCGTCCGTGACGGACGGCACCTGCGCGGCCGGCGCCGTGCGCTGGTCATGGCGCGGCGACGGTCTGCTCGCGCTCGAACCGGCCGTGGCCGCCGGCGCGGCGCGCCCGAGCGTGCTCGTGTCGGCCGGCGTGCACGGCGACGAGACGGCGCCGATCGAGCTGCTGTCGATGCTCGTGCGCGATCTCGCATCGGGCGCGCTGCCGCTCGCGTGCCGGCTGCTCGTCGTGCTCGGCAACGTGCCGGCGATGCGTGCCGGCGAGCGTTATCTCGACGACGACCTGAACCGCCTGTTCAGCGGCCGTCATGCGCAGGTGCCCGCCAGCCGCGAAGCACCGCGCGCCGCGCAGCTGGAAGCGGCCGCCGCCGCGTTCTTCGCGGACGCGCCGGCCGGCGCCGCGCGCTGGCACATCGACATGCACACGGCGATCCGCGCGTCGGTGTTCGAGCAGTTCGCACTGCTGCCGCACACGGGCACGCCGCCGACGCGCACGATGTTCGAATGGCTCGGCGACGCGCGGATCGCGGCCGTGCTGCTGCATACCGCGAAGGGCAATACGTATTCGCATTTCACGGCCGAGCACTGCGGCGCGCTCGCGTGCACGCTGGAACTCGGCAAGGTGCGCCCGTTCGGCCAGAACGACCTGACGCGCTTCGCACCGGCCGATCGCGCGGTGCGCCAGCTCGTGTCGGGCGCGGGGGGAGATGCGGTCGCGCAGGGCGGCCATCCGCCGCTGCCGCGCGTGTTCACGGTGATCGACCAGATCACGAAGCAGAGCGATGCGCTCGAGCTGTTCGTCGCGGCCGACGTCGCGAACTTCACCGCGTTTGCACGCGGCACGGTGCTCGCGCAGGACGGCGACTACCGCTACACGGTGACGCACGACGAGGAACGGATCGTGTTTCCGAACCCGACCGTGAAGCCGGGCCTGCGCGCGGGCCTGCTCGTCGTCGACACGACGCGCGAGACGCTCGCGGCGCTCGTTTGAGCGCATGTCCCGACCGGCTGCTGATTGCGCTGCCGCGACGGCACGCGGCGCGCGCCTGACCCGCAACCTGTCGGTATCCCGTCGTCGCCCGCATGCCGGGGCCGAGGGCGTGCGCCCCCCCCGGCTTGCGTATTTGCGACACCGTTTTGCAAGTTCGGCGGATCGCCTGACCGGCGCCGCGCACGCAGCGCAGCATCGCGCGACGTCGCCTGCTTTGCCATATCGGGCCGCGCGGATTGGTACAATCGCGGCCTTGCGGCTGTTGCGCCGCATCACGGCGTGGCATCGCGATTGTCGTGGTCATCCGACCCTGCAATGATGCAAGCGCCCGTAGTTCCGGAACATTCGAGTATCGAGGAGAGCACCTGATGAAGTTGGATTGGCGTAAAGTGGCCGCGCATGCGGTGGTGGCGGCATCGGCGGTGGCGGCAGGCAGTGCGGTTGCCGCGGATCTGAAGGAGATCCGATTCGGCGTCGAGGCCTCGTACGCACCGTTCGAATACAAGACGCCCGACGGCAAGCTGACCGGCTTCGACATCGACATCGGCAACGCGGTGTGCGCGAAGCTGAAGACGAAGTGCGTGTGGGTCGAGAACGACTTCGACGGCCTGATCCCGGCGCTGCAGGCGCGCAAGTTCGACGCGATCAACTCGGACATGACGATCACCGACCAGCGCAAGCATGCGATCGCGTTCACCGATCCGATCTACACGATTCCGAACCAGCTGATCGCGAAGCAGGGCAGCGGCCTGCTGCCGACCCCGCAATCGCTGAAGGGCAAGCGCGTCGGCGTGCTGCAGGGCACGATCCAGGAAGCGTACGCGAAGAAGAAGTGGGCGCCGGCAGGTGTCGAGGTCGTGCCGTACCAGACGCAGGACCTGGCCTACGCCGACCTGAAGTCCGGCCGTCTCGACGCGACGTTCCAGGACGCGGAAGCCGGTTCGAAGGGCTTCCTGGCGAAGCCGCAGGGCCAGGGCTTCGCGTTCGCGGGCGGTACCGTGAGCGACGCCGAGATCCTCGGTTCGGGCGTCGGTTTCGGCTTGCGCAAGAACGACGCGGCGCTGAAGACCGCGCTCGATCAGGCGCTGAAGGACCTGAAGGCCGACGGCACGATCGACAACCTCGCGAAGAAGTACTTCAGCGTGCCCGTGACGCTCAAGTAAGCGTTGCGTTCGATCGCACGATGCAAGCAAACCGGCCGCTCATGCGGCCGGTTTGCTTTTGCAGGCGGGGAACGGGATGAATCAGGGTGTCAGACAGGATGTGAAACAGCCGAAAACGGCGGGGAGCGGCCGGCGCCGCGTCACGCCGGAAAGAACCGGCCCAGTTCGCGCGCGAGCTCGTTGAGCACGCCCATCTCCTGCTGCGTGATCTTGCGCGCGGGCTGCGCGCCGGCCCAGTCGCCGTACAGCAGCGCGACGGTCGTCGTGCCGACGCGCACGGGCAGCAGCACGAACGCGCGCGTGTCGTCGAACGCGTCGAGATACCACGCGGGCAGGCGCTTGAGCATCTTCGGCTCCCGTGCCTGCTCGATGAAGATGCCGACCGAGTTCGAGATCGCGAGATGAAACACGTCCGGCTCGAAGCGCTCGTCGAAGCGCAGCCGGTCGAGCATCGTATCGACGCCGGGGCCGAAGCCGAGGCGCGCGGCGAACATGCCGTCGTCGTGACGCACGAACATCACGGTGCGCGTGAACGCGAGGCCGGCCAGCAGGCTTTCCGACGCGAGCGCGAGTACCGGCGTCAGCACGTGCTCGGACGGCAGCGCGCGCAGGTCCGCGAGGCCGGCTTCGAGGCACGCCTCGGGCTCGGCCTGCGCGCGCGCGATCGCATCGGCGTTCGCGCGCAGCTCGACGATCTCGCGCATCATGGTGTCGCTCGCTTCCTCGCGCGCGAGCCGCTCGGCGATCTCGACGAGCGCGTCGGGTTCCATGCCGAGTTCCGCGCCGTAGTGCTGCGCGAGCGCGGCGATGCGCGCGTCGCGCTGCGGGCTCGCGGGCATCACGAGCGCACCCGCGACGTCGGTCGAGCAGCGGCTGATCTCGCGCAGCCAGCGGACGCGCTCGGTCGGGCCGTCGTCGGACACCTCGCCCGCATCGAGGTCGTCCTCGTCATGGCCGAACGCGTCGGTGCGGACCACGTGGTCGTGGTCGGCCATCCCCGCGCGGATCACGTCGGGCAGCCGCCAGCGCGCGGCCGCCTCGAGCCCGATCTCGTCGAAGCCGACGCCGAGCACGTCGATGCAGGCGGCCGCTTCGTCGCCGTTCAGTTCGGCTGCGCGGCGGCGGATCCGGTCCCATTCGCTGTCGAGATAGCAGACCACGAGCAGCTTGCCGACCTGGCGCATCAGCGTGCAGACGACGGCTTCCTCGCCCGCGCGCAGCTCGACGCGTTCGGTGAGCTTGCGTGCGACGCAGCCGGACAGCAGCGCGCGGTTCAGTTCGAGCTTCGCGTCGATGCGCCGCGGCGTACTGTGGTGGAAATGGTCGACGAGCTTGAGCCCGACGACCAGGTGGCCGACGGCATCCATGCCGAGCACCATCAGTGCGCGGGTCACGGTCGTGATGTTGCCGCCGAACGCCATGTACATCGCGGAATTCGCGAGCCGCAGCACTTTCTGCGTGAGTGCGAAGTCCGACAGCACGACGCGCACGAGCGCGGTGAAGTCGAGGTCGTCGTTCTTCATCGCGGCCATCGTCGCGCGCAGCGATTCCGACAGCAACGGGAAATCGCCCCGTTCGTTCATCCGGGCCCACAGCTTGTCGAGCAACGCGGTGCGGGGCAGGTGTTCGGTGATTGACATACGGATCTGTCCGGTTCGCCGCGCGTCAGGCGGCGGCGTGCAGGTGCAGCTGATGGGCCTCGAAGCGCCGCGCAAGCTCCTCGGACGGCAGCGCCTGGCAGACGAGCCAGCCCTGGATATGGTTGCAGCCCATTTCCGTCAGCAATTCGCGCTGCGCCTCGGTCTCGACGCCTTCCGCGACGAGCTCGAGATCGAGCGTCTGCGCGAGGCCGACCACGGCCGACACGATCGCGCGGTCGTTGCGCGAGGTCAGCAGGTTCTCGACGAAACTGCGATCGATCTTCAGCTTCGCGAGCGGGAAGCGCTGCAGATACGCGAGGCTCGAATAACCGGTACCGAAATCGTCGATCGCGAAGCGGATGCCGAGATCGGTCAGCTCCTCGAGCAGCCCCTTCGCCTGCGCGGGATCGTGCATCAGCAGGCTTTCGGTGATCTCGAGCACGATGCGGCGCGGGTCGATGCCCGTCAGCGCGATCGCCTCGCGCACGCTTTGCGTGAAGCGCGGGTCGCGGAACTGCTGCGGCGACACGTTGACCGCCACGTACTGCAGCGCGAGCCCCTGGCGATCCCACGCGACGAGCTGCATGCACGCGGCCTTGAGCACCCAGTTGCCGAGATAGTTGATCAGGCCGATCGATTCGGCGAGCGGAATGAAGGTCGCCGGCGGCACGAGGCCGTGCACCGGATGGCGCCAGCGGATCAGCGCCTCGACGCCGACCACCGCGCCCGACTGGCTGCGCGTGATCGGCTGGAAATGGAGCGAAAACTCGCCGTTGCGCACGCCGTCGTACAGGTCGGCCTCGAGCTTCAGCCGTTCGGCATCCGCCGGGTCGTCGACGGGCGCGTGGAACGCGAGCGCGTTGCCGCCCGACGCCTTCGCCTGCGCGAGCGCGTGGTCGGCACGGCGCAGCAGCGGGCTGTGGTGCTGCGCGCGATGCGGCGCGGCGCGCTCGTCAGGGTAGAGCGCGATGCCGATGCTCGCGGACAGGTGCACGGTCTGCCCCTGGTACACGTAGGGCTGGCGCACCGCGGCCTGCAGCCGGCGTGCGAGTGCATCGGCGGCATTGCTCGCCTGCGTGCGGTCCGGCGCACTGAGCACGACCGCGAACTTGTCGCTCGCGACGCGCGCGAGCTGTTCGTTCTGCGTGACGAGCGCCTTCAGCCGCTGCGCGGTTTCGCGCAGCAGCGTGTCGCCCGCGTCGTAGCCGAGCGCGCGGTTGATCCGCTGGTAGTCGTCGAGGTCGAGCAGCAGCAGCGCCGCGCAGGTGCCGCCCTCGTCGGCGGCCTGCTGCGCGCGCATCAGCGCGGGCACGAGCGCGGACAGGTTGTCGAGGCCCGTCATCGGGTCGTGGTGCATCTCGTAGGTCAGGCGCGCCTCGAGCGCGCGCCACGACGACACGTCGAACGCCGCGATCGCGAACCCGTCGACGCCATGGTGGCGGCTCTTGAACGCGCGGATCTCGACGTCGAGCGGGTAGGTCAGCGATTTCACGATGCACATCGTCGCCTTCTCGACCTGGCCGGAACGCGCGGCGCGCGCAAGCAGGCCTTCGAGCGCCGCGGTATCCTGTTCGGCGATCAGGTCGCGCAGCGTCAGCGTGTGCAGGTAGTCGCGGTGGTAGCCGATGAAGCGCAGGCTTGCGTCCGACACGTAAAGAAAACGCAGTTCGCGGTCGACATGGGCGAGGAAATCCACCGTGCCAACCGTCTGTTCCAGCCAGTTGCGTACGGAGTCGTCGCGGCGCGGGGCGCCGGCGCGCGCGGGCATCAGCGCGCCGCCCGACCAGGCGAAGCGGCGCAGCGTATGCAAGGCGCTGCGCCAGGAGCCCTTGCGTGACGTCTGTTTCCTGTTGGCTTCCATGTTTCTCGCTGACGTGAAGGGCTGGAACCGGTTGTCCGGAAGGAATAACGGCAGACTGTGCGGAATCTTTAACGGGCCGGGCGCGGATGGCGCTGCCGCGGGTCCGAATCGGTCACCCAGGTGTTCGACAGGCGAACGCCCGCGTGGCCCACATCGAGGCTGACTTTATAAGAAATGAGGATGCAGATGAAGCGAAAACTGTTGCTGGGCGCCGCCGTGGCGGCGCTGGTGGCCGGTCATGCACTGATGGCGCAGGCGGAACTGAAGCCGGGCGCCGCGGCGCCCGATTTCACGACGCAGGCGTCGCTGGGCGGCAAGACCTACACGTACGCGCTCGCGGACGCGCTGAAGCAGGGGCCGGTCGTGCTCTATTTCTACCCGGCCGCGTTCACGAAGGGCTGCACGATCGAGGCGCACGCGTTCGCGGACGCGGTCGACCGTTACAAGGCTTACGGCGCGACGGTGATCGGCGTATCGGCCGACAAGATCGACACGCTGACGAAGTTCTCGGTGAGCGAGTGCCGGAGCAAGTTCCCGGTCGCGGCCGATCCGGACGCGAAGATCATCCGGGAATACGACGCGAAACTGCCGGCGATCGACCGCGCGAACCGCGTGTCCTACGTGATTTCGCCGGAAGGGAAGATTCTCTACGAATACACGAGCATGTCGCCCGACAAGCACGTCGAGAACACGCTCGCCGCCGTGAAGGCGTGGGCCGACGCACATCCGAAGCAGTAAACGGGCCCCGGGGCCCCGGGGCCCCGCGTGCGTCAAGCGTCGAGGCGGCCCGTCGTGCGGGCCGCCGGTACGGATCGACGCGCCGCCGCGCGGCGGCGCGCGTGAGGGCGCTAGGCGCGCAAGGCCTGCTCGATCGGCACGCTGCCGCCGACGAAGCCGACGATCTTGCGCGAGATGCCGAGCTTGATCGCCTCGATCGCGGCCCAGGCGACATCCTGGCGTGACACGGGCGGGGCGCCGTCGAACCACGCGTCGGTCAGCGCGATCTTGCCGACGCCCGGATCGTCCGTGAGCGGGCCGGGGCGCAGGATCGCGTAGTCGACACCCGACGCGATCACGCGATCGTCGCCTTCGCGCTTCATCTGCGAATAGTGGCGCAGCGCGTCCGGGCCGAGTTCGGGCCGGTACGCGGACAGCGAGCTGATCACCACGAGCTTCTGTGCGTTGTAGGCCAGTGTGTATTCGGCCGCACGGGCGACCGCGTCGCGGTCGACCTGCTCCTCTTCGGCCGCGCCTTCCGATTCGGCCGAGCCGGCTGCGTAGATCACGTGCGTGATGCCCTGGAATGCGTGCGAGAAATCGTTCGTCAGATCGGCCTCGACCACCCGCGCGCCCGCCAGCGCATAGCCGTGCCGGCGCACGAGCGCCGTGACCTCGAACTCCGGCTGCTTGAGCAGCAGATCCGCGCAGGCCTGGCCCGTTCGGCCGGTCGCGCCAATCAGCAGTACCTTCGTCGTCATGAAACCGCTCCTTGCTCGATGCGTCGTCTTCCCAGATAGGGACGGACGACCGATAACTCAAGTGTAATGTCGATTTGCCCGTGCGGCGGGTGTGTATTAAGGGGCGTACCGGCGACGGGCCTTCCGGCCGTCATTCATTCACACGGATGCGGGAATGACGCGCCGACCGGCTATCATGTGCGCGATGCATTTTTCGCCGCTACGTCATACAACGCAGCGGCCCACCGGTTGGAGTACACATGGCATTACCCCTGGACAACGTCAGCATGGCCGTGTTCTGCGACTTCGAGAACGTCGCGCTCGGCGTGCGCGACGCGAAGTACGAGAAGTTCGACATCAAGCCCGTGCTGGAGCGCCTGCTGCTGAAGGGCAGCATCGTCGTGAAGAAGGCCTATTGCGACTGGGATCGCTACAAGGGCTTCAAGGCGTCGATGCACGAGGCGAGCTTCGAGCTGATCGAGATTCCGCACGTGCGCCAGTCGGGCAAGAATTCGGCCGACATCCGGCTTGTCGTGGACGCGCTCGACCTCTGTTACACGAAGTCGCACGTCGATACGTTCGTGATCATCAGCGGCGACTCGGATTTTTCGCCGCTGGTGTCGAAGCTGCGCGAGAACGCGAAGAAGGTGATCGGCGTCGGCGTGAAGAAATCGACGTCGGACCTGCTGGTCGCGAACTGCGACGAATTCATCTTCTACGACGATCTGGTACGTGAGCAGCAGCGCACGCTCGCGAAGCGCGAACAGCAGCAGCGCGCGGGCAACGGCGGCGGGAAGCGGCCGGACGAGCCGTCGGCGTCGCGCAAGCACGACCTGGACGCGCGCAAGGCCGAGGCGATCGCGCTGGCCGTGGAGACGTTCGACGCGCTCGCGTCGGAGCGGGACGACGTCGGCAAGATCTGGGCGTCGGTGCTGAAGAGCGCGATCAAGCGTCGCAAGCCGGATTTCAACGAGTCGTACTACGGATTCCGCGCGTTCGGCAACCTGCTCGACGAGGCGCAGGCGCGCGGCCTGCTCGAAGTGGGGCGTGACGACAAGTCGGGCGCGTTCGTGTCGCGGGCACGCCAGTCGGCGGCCGCGGAGCAGGTTGCGCAGGCCGGCGAAGGCGGGGCTGCACACCACGGCGGCCACCACGGCGCGCGCGCGGCGGAGCCGGCGCGGGCCGGCCGCGAGCCGCGACGTCGCGAGCAGCGGGCGGAAGCCGTCGTGCATGAAACCGCGCAGGTCGACGCGGACGACGCGGCGATGGCCGAATCGGCCGGAGCCACCGAAATCGCGGCAGTCGTGCCGGCTGAAACGACCGAATTCGTGGAAGCGATCGAAGCAGCCGAGGCGCACGGCGATGCGAAGGATGGCCGCAAGCGTGCGCGCAAGAGCGCGGCGAAGAAGACCGGCGCGAAGAAGGGCGCCGCCGCGAAGAGCGCAGGCCGTGAGTCGGCCGGGCGGCCGGACGACGCCGGGCATGGCGCGGCGAAGCACGGCGGCGACAAGCACGCGCACGGCAAGCATGCGGGCGACACGCATCGCGACCCGGAGCAGGGCGACATGTGGCCCGCCGCGGTGACGCACACCGAGCCGTCGGCCGGCGACGTCGGCGGCGAGGTGGCTGCCGCACCGGCCGAGGCGGCTGTCGAGGCGCCCGCCGAAGCCAAGCCGAAGAAACCGGCCCGCAAGGCGGCACCGCGCGCGCGGCGTCCGCGCAAGACGGCGGCAGCGGCCGAGTAATGGTCGTGTAATGGTCGAGTAGCGGCCGAGGTAACGGCCGAGCAACGGCCGAGCCGGGTAGTGGCTCGGTAACGGCCGCCGGCCGGGTGTCGTCCGAAGCAGGTCGGCACCCGGGCCGGTTTCTCGCAGCGCAACAGCGGCCGGCGCAATGCCGGCCCTTCAGCCGAGCTGACCGTTCAGCGCATAAGGCTGCGTCATCACTTCGAGGAAGTGGCCGTCCGGATCGTCGAAATACACGCCGCGGCCGCCGTTGTGGCGGTAGATGTCATCGGGTTGCCGCTTCGCGGGGTCGGCCCAGTGCGGCAGCCCGCGCTCGCGGATGCGTGCCAGCACGCGATCGAAGCCGGCTTCGTCGAGCAGGAACGCGTAATGCTGCGACCGGATGTCCCCTCCCTGTTCGTAGAAATCGAGCGACACGCCGTTGTCGAGCGGTACGACCAGCATCGCGCCGAACGGCGTCGGCGGCGGCAGTTCCAGAAGCTCTGTAAGGAAGCGGCTCGACGCGTGCTTGTCGCGACACCAGACGATCGTATGGTTGAGCTGGACGTTCATGGCGTGTCCCCGTGAAGGGGCCCGCGGTGGGCATGGACTCACGATAGCCGATCGCTGCCGATGCGCAAGCGCGGCAAGCGGCCGCCCGGCGGGCGGCCGCTTCCATCACTCCCCGGCGACGGCCGGCCCGCCGGAATTCCCGCGGCGGTTGCGCCGCTTCTCGGCCCAGACGCGGAAACGGTCCATGTACAGGTAGACGACCGGCGTCGTATAGAGCGTCAGCACCTGCGACACGATCAGGCCGCCGGCGATCGCGATCCCGAGCGGCGCGCGCAGCTCGGCGCCGTCGCCGCTGCCGAACGCGAGCGGCAGTGCGCCGAACAGCGCGGCCATCGTCGTCATCATGATCGGGCGGAAGCGCAGCAGGCACGCCTCGTGGATCGCGTCGAGCGACGATTTGCCGTAGTTGCGCGTCTGGTCGATCGCGAAGTCGACCATCATGATCGCGTTCTTCTTCACGATACCGATCAGCAGGATCACGCCGATCAGCGCGATGATGCTGAACTCGGTCTTGAACAGCAGCAGCGCGAGCAGGGCGCCCACGCCGGCCGACGGCAGTGTCGACAGGATCGTGATTGGGTGGATGTAGCTCTCGTACAGGATCCCGAGCACGATGTAGACGGCCAGGAGTGCCGCGAGAATCAGGATCGGCTGGTTGTTCAGCGACTGCTGGAACGCCTGCGCGGTGCCCTGGAAGCTGCCGACGATCGTCGGCGGCACGCCGATCTGCGCCATCGTCTGGTAGATCACCTGGGTCGCCTGAGACAGCGACACGCCCGGCGGCAGGTTGAACGAGATCGTCGTCGCGACGAACAGCCCCTGGTGGTTGACCGACAGCGGCGTCGTGCTCGGGCCGAAGGTCGCGATCGCGGAAAGCGGAATCATCGTCGACTTCGACGTCGACACCGCCGCGCCCGACGACGCGCTCGACTTGCCGCTCGACGCGATCGAGTTCAGCGCCTGGTTGCGCGCCGAATCGGACGCGATCGCCGCGGCGCTGGTGGCGGCCGTCCCGGCGCTCGACGTGCCGGCCGAGGTCGCGACGAAGGTGCCGGCCGCGGCGTTGGTCGTCTGTGAGCCGTTCGCGCTGCCTCCCGACGTGCTGATCCACACCTGGTTCAGCATCTCCGGGCTCTGCCAGTATTTCGGCGCGACTTCCATCACGACGTGGTACTGGTTCAGCGGGTTGTAGATCGTCGAGACCTGGCGTTGGCCGAACGCGTCGTACAGCGTGTTGTCGATCTGTGAGGGCTTGATGCCGAGCCGCGCGGCAGTTGCGCGGTCGATCGTCACCATCGCTTCGAGGCCGCCTTGCTGCTGGTCGGAGTTCACGTCGGTCAGCTCGGCGCGCTTCTGCAGCGCCTCGGTCAGCAGCGGCCCCCACTTGTACAGCTCGGCGCTCGAATCGCCGAGCAGCGTGAACTGGTACTGCGCATTGCTCTGCCGGCCGCCGACGCGGATGTCCTGCGCGGCCTGCAGGAACGTGCGCGCACCCGCGACGTCAGCGAGCGGCTTGCGCAGCTGCTGGATCACCTGGTCGGCCGACAGCTTGCGCTCGGTGCGGTCCTTCAGCGTGACGAACATGAAGCCCGAGTTGGTCTGCGTGCCGCCGGTGAAGCCCGCGACGCTCTTCACGTTCGGGTTCGCCTGCACGATCCGCATCATCTCGGAGAACTTCAGCTTCATCGCCTGGAACGACGTCGACTGGTCGGCCTGGATGCCGCCGATCATCAGCCCGGTGTCCTGCTGCGGAAAGAAGCCCTTCGGCACGACGATGTACAGGTAGACGTTCAGGCCGATCGTCGCGAACAGGATCAGCAGGACCAGCAGCGGACGGCGCAGCGCCCACGACAGCGTGCGCTCGTAGCCGCGCTGCATCCGCGTGAAGAAGCGCTCGAGGAACCGGCCGAGGCGGCCTTCCTCCTGCACCTCGTGCGACTCGCGCAGCAGCCGCGCGCACATCATCGGCGTGACGGTCAGCGAAACGGCGAGCGACACGCCAATCGCGAGCGACAGCGTCAATGCGAATTCGCGGAACAGGCGCCCGACGATGCCGCCCATCAGCAGGATCGGCAGGAACACCGCGACGAGCGAAATGCTCATCGACAGCACGGTGAAGCCGACCTCGCGCGCGCCGTCGAACGCAGCCTGCAGCCGCGGCTTGCCGTTCTCGATGTGACGCGTGATGTTCTCGAGCACGACGATCGCATCGTCGACGACGAAGCCGGTCGCGACGATCAGCGCCATCAGCGACAGGTTGTCGATCGAGAAGCCGAGCAGGTACATCGCGCCGAACGTGCCGATGATCGAGATCGGCACCGCGACGCTCGGAATCAGCGTCGCGCGCCAGTTGCGCAGGAACAGGAACACGACCATCACGACGAGGCTCACCGCGATCAGCAGCGTGTGTTCGGTGTCCTTCAGCGACGCGCGGATCGTCGTCGAACGGTCGAGCACCGGCGTCACCGTGATGTCGGCCGGCAGCGACGCGGTGAGCTGCGGCAGCGCCGCGCGCACGCGGTCGATCGTCTCGATGATATTCGCGCCGGGCGAGCGGTAGAGGATCACGAGCACCGCGCGCTTGCCGTTCGACAGGCCCAGGTTGCGCAGGTCCTCGACGCCGTCGACGACCTCGGACAGGTCGGACAGCCGCACGGCCGCGCCGTTGCGGTAGGCGACGACCAGGTCGCTGTACTGCGACGCCTGCGAGGCCTGGTCGTTCGTATAGAGCTGATAGTGCTTCGGGCCGAATTCGATCGCACCCTTCGGGCTGTTCGCGTTCGCGGATGCGAGCGCGGCCCGCACGTCCTCGAGGCCGATTCCGTAGTGGAACAGCGCGTGAGGTTCGAGCTCGACACGCACGGCCGGGTTCGCGGAGCCGCTCACCGACACCTGGCCGACCCCGTCGATCTGCGACAGCGACTGCTGCAGCACCGTCGACGCGGCGTCGTACAGCTTCGCGGGCGACGACGTTTCCGATGTCAGCGACACGACCATGATCGGCGAATCGGCCGGGTTGACCTTGCGGTACGTCGGGTTGCTTTTCAGTGATGCGGGCAGGTCGGCGCGCGCCGCGTTGATCGCGGCCTGCACGTCGCGCGCGGCGCCGTCGATGTCCCGGTTCAGCCCGAACTGCAGGATGATCCGTGCGTTGCCGACGGTGCTGGTCGACGTCATTTCGCTGACGTCGGCGATCGAGCCGAGGTGCCGCTCGAGCGGGCTCGTCACGCTGGTCGCGACCGTCTCGGGACTCGCGCCGGGCAGCGACGCCTGCACCGAGATGGTCGGGAAGTCGACCTGCGGCAGCGGCGACACCGGCAGCTTGATGAACGCGAACAGGCCCGCGAGCGCGACGCCGAGCGCGAGCAGCGTCGTCGCGACCGGGCGGGTGATGAAGGGACGCGACAGGTTCATCGCTTATGCGCCCGTGTGCTTGCCGGTGTCGCGGCCGGGGCCGTGCCGTTCGAACCAGTCGCGCACGCGCCGTGCGAGGCTGTCGAAGCCGAGGTAGATCACCGGCGTCGTGAACAGCGTCAGCACCTGCGACACGATCAGGCCGCCCGCGATCGCGATCCCGAGCGGCTGGCGCAGCTCGGAGCCCGCGCCGGCGCCGACGATCAGCGGCACCGCGCCGAGCAGCGCGGCGAGCGTCGTCATCAGGATCGGCCGGAAGCGTAGCAGGCACGCCTGGTAGATCGCCTCACGCGGCGGTTTGCCTTCGACGCGCTCGGCTTCGAGCGCGAAGTCGATCATCATGATCGCGTTCTTCTTCACGATGCCGATCAGCAGCACGATCCCGATGATCCCGATGATGTCGAGGTCGTGCCCGGTAATCATCAGCGCGAGCAGCGCGCCGACGCCGGCCGACGGCAGCGTCGACAGGATCGTGATCGGGTGGATGTAGCTCTCGTATAGCACGCCGAGCACGATGTACATCGTGACGACCGCCGCGAGGATCAGGAACAGCTGGTTCGACAGCGACGCCTGGAACGCGAGCGCCGCGCCCTGGAAGCGCGTCTGGAACGAGCCGGGCAGGCCGATGTCCTTCTCGGCGGCGTCGATCGCCTTCACGGCCTCGCCGAGCGATGCGCCCGGTGCGAGGTTGAACGAGACCGTCGTCGACGGGAACTGCGACAGGTGTGCGACGAGCAGCGGCGACGGCCGTTCATGGAACGACGCGATCGACGACAGCGGCACCTGGCCGCCGCCCGCTGACGGCAGGTAGATGTCGTTAAGCGATTCGGCGTAATGCTGCTCCTTCGGCTCCGACTCGAGAATCACGCGGTACTGGTTCGACTGCGTGAAGATGGTCGACACGATGCGCTGGCCGAACGCGTCGTACAGCGCGTTGTCGACGGTCGCCGGCGTGATGCCGAAGCGCGCGGCGCTCGCGCGGTCGATCTCGATGTAGACCGACTGGCCGTTGCTCTGCAGATCGGTCGCGACGTCGGCGAGCGACGGCTCCTGCTGCAGCCGCGTGACGAGCTTCGGCACCCAGGTCGCGAACTCGTCCGGGTTCGGGCTCGTCAGCATGAACTGGTACTGCGTCGGGCTCACGGTCGAGTCGATCGTCAGGTCCTGCACCGACTGCATGAAGAGCGTGATGCCGGTCACGTTCGCGACACGCTGCTGCAGGTTGCGGATGATCTGCGCGGCCGACTCGGCGCGCTCGTCGCGCGCCTTCAGGTTGATCAGCATCCGGCCGCTGTTCAGCGTGATGTTGCTGCCGTCCACGCCGATGAACGACGTGAGGCTTTCGACGTTCGGATCCTTCAGGATCTCGGCCGCGAGCGCCTGCTGGCGTTCGGCCATCGCGCCGTACGAGATCGACTGTGGCGCCTGCGTGATCGCCTGGATCACGCCGGTATCCTGCGCGGGGAAGAAGCCTTTCGGCACGTACACGTAGAGCAGGGCGGTGAGCCCGAGCGTCAGCAGCGCGACGACGAGCGTCGAGCGCTGGCGGTTCAGCACCCATTCGAGCGCGACCGCGTAGCGCGCGATCACCCAGTCGATCGCGCGGTGCACGCGCGCCTCGAAGCGGTGGCTCTCGGGCGGCGGCGAGTGGCGCAGCAGCTTCGCGCACAGCATCGGCACGAGCGTGAGCGATACGATCGCCGAGATCACGATCGTCACCGCGAGCGTGATCGCGAATTCATGGAAGAGGCGCCCGACCACGTCGCCCATGAACAGCAGCGGGATCAGCACCGCGATCAGCGACACCGTCAGCGAGATGATCGTGAAGCCGATCTGCTTCGAGCCCTTCAGCGCGGCCTCGAGCCCCGATTCGCCTTCCTCGACGTAGCGCGCGATGTTCTCGATCATCACGATCGCGTCGTCGACGACGAAGCCGGTCGCGATGGTGAGCGCCATCAGCGACAGGTTGTTCAGCGAGAAGCCGGCCATGTACATCACCGCGAGCGTGCCGATCAGCGACAGCGGCACCGACAGGCTCGGGATGATCGTCGCGTAGACGTTCGCGAGGAACAGGTACATCACCAGCACGACGAGCGCGACCGCGAGCAGCAGCTCGAACTGCACGTCGCGCACGGCCGCGCGGATCATCGTCGTGCGGTCGGTGACGATCTCGACGTCGAGCGCGGCCGGCAGCGTTTCCTGCAGCTTCGGCAACTGCGCCTTGATCGCGTCGACGGTCGCGATCACGTTCGCGCCCGGCTGACGCTGCACGTTCAGGATGATCGCCGGGTCCGAATTCACCCACGCGCCGAGCTTGGTGTTCTCCGAGCCGGCGACGACCGTCGCGACGTCGGTCAGCATCACCGGGCGGCCGTTCTTGTACGCGACGACCGCGCTGTTGTACTGGTCGGCGCTCGTCAGCTGGTCGTTCGCGTTGATCGTGTACGCACGCGTCGGACCGTCGAAGTTGCCCTTCGGCGTGTTGACGTTCAGGTTCGAGATCGTCGTGCGCAGGTCATCGAGGTTCATCCCGTACTTCGCGAGCGCGGTGGGGTTCGCCTGGATTCGCACCGCCGGGCGGTTGCCGCCCGACAGGCTGACGAGGCCGACACCCGCGATCTGCGAGATCTTCATCGCGAGGCGCGTGTCGGCGAGATCCTGCACCTGCGTGAGCGGCAGCGTCTTCGACTTGACGGCGAGCGTCAGCACCGGCGCATCGGCCGGGTTCACCTTCGCGTAGATCGGCGGAGCGGGCAGGTCGGACGGCAGCAGGTTGCCGGCCGCGTTGATCGCGGCCTGCACCTCCTGTTCGGCGATGTCGAGCGGCAGGTCGAGCGAGAACTGCAGCGTGATCACCGACGCGCCGGCCGAGCTTTGCGACGACATCTGGTTCAGCGACGGCATCTGCCCGAACTGGCGTTCGAGCGGCGCGGTGACCGACGACGTCATCACTTCCGGGCTCGCGCCCGGGTAGAAGGTCTGGACCTGGATCGTCGGGTAGTCGACCTCGGGCAGCGCGGCGAGCGGCAGGAAGCGCAGCGCGACGAGGCCGGCCAGCATGATCGCCGCCATCAGGAGAGCGGTACCGACCGGCCGGAGAATGAAGAGGCGGGATGGATTCATCGAGCGGCCCGCGCGTTACTGGGCCGCGGGGGCCGCGGCTTGCGACGCGCCGTGCCGGTGTCCGCCGCGATGGCCGCCGGCACCGGACGCAGCCGATGCACCCGATGCGGCCCCTGCGCCGCGCGCGCCCGATGCGCCCTTCGGCTTGTCGGCCGGAATCGAGATCTTCGAGCCTTCGCGCAGACGGTCCGAGCCGTCGGTCACCACGCGCTCGCCGAGCGTCACGCCGCTGACGATGCTCGTGCGTTCGCCGTCGACCGGGCCGACCGTGACCTTGCGCACCGTCACCGTGTTGTCGGGTTTCACGACATAGACGAACTGGCCGATCGACCCCGTCAGCACGGCGGAGGTCGGCACGATCGTCGCGTTGCGCATCACGTCGACGAGCAGCCGCGTGTTCACGAACTGATTCGGGAACAGCATGCCTTCCTTGTTATCGAAGTTCGCGCGCAGCTTGACCGTGCCGGTGCTCGTGTCGATCTGGTTGTCGAGCGTCGCGAGCGAGCCCGTTTCGAGCGGCACGGTGTTGTTGCGGTTGTAGGCGGTGACCGACAGCTTCTGGCCGGCGTTCACCTGCTTGAGGATCTGCGGCAGGTTGTCTTCCGACGTCGTGAAGATCACGCTCATCGGCTGCAACTGCGTGATCACGACGATGCCGTTGGTGTCGCCCGGCGTCACGTAGTTGCCGGGGTCGACCTGGCGCAGGCCGACGCGGCCGGAGACCGGCGCCGTGATGCGCGCATAGGTGAGATTGAGTTTCGCGGAATCGATCGCGGCCTGGTCGGTCTTCACCGCGCCTTCGTATTGCTTGACGAGCGATGCCTGCGTATCGACGGTTTGCGACGCGATCGAGTCCTGCGACAGCAGCGTCTGGTAGCGCTTCAGGTCGAGGCGGGCCGTCGCGAGCAGCGCCGCGTCGCGCGCATGCGTGCCTTCGGCGTTCTCGAGCGCGACCTGGTACGGGCGCGGGTCGATCTGCGCGAGCACGTCGCCTTTCTTGACGATCTGGCCTTCCTGGAACGACACCGACTGCAGGTAGCCCGACAACTGCGTCTTGACCGTCACGTTCGCGAGCGGCGTGACGGTGCCGAGCGCGGACAGCACGATCGGCATCTCGCCCTGCGTCACGGGGGCGACCTGCACCGGCTGCGGAACGTTCGCCATTGCAGCGGGGCCGCCGCGGCCGCGATGGCTGCCTGCGGCCGCGCTGGCGCCCGCGCCTTGCGCCGAACTGCCTGTCGCGGGCGTGCGGTTCCACGGATGCCACCACAGCAGGCCGCCGATGACGACGACCGCGACGGTGCCGATCAGCAGCGTGCGGCGCGGGCGCCGTGCAGCGGCGGGCGCGGAGTCTTTCGAAGGGGGCGTGGGCTTTTGTTCGTTATCCATCGTGTTCTGTCAGGAAGACGGCGCGGCGGGCCGGAAAATCGGACTGCTGGGCTGCGCGTGGGCGTGCGGGTGACGGGACGGGGCGGCCCGGCTCGGTCCGGGGCCCCGCCGATCCGCGGGAAAAGAGCGGTGCGCACCGCGAATGCGGCGCGACGATGGGCATGATCCTACGTGCCGTCCCCGTTACAGTCCAGCGGTCTATCTTTCAACGGGTTACGGTCGTTACAGAACGCGACACGGCGATGACGAAACGATTACACGCCGACGCGCCGGGCCGGCGCGCCGCCGATTTCGCGGGTGATTTTCGCGATGCATTCCTGCAGCGCCGGCACCACCTGTTCCCGCAGCCATTCGGGCGGACACTGGTGCGCCGCGCCGCCGCAATTCACTGAATAGCGTTGACCGGACGGGCCGACGAACCCGGCGGCGACCGCATTCAGGCCCTCGCGCCATTCGCCGATCGCGATCGCGTGGCCGTCGCGCATCGCTTCGTCGAGCGCGGGCGTGAGGCGAGCGGACACGTGCGGCCAGTCGTCGCCGGCCGTGGTGCGCAGCGACTCGAGCAGTTGCCGCCGCTCGTCGTCCTCGAGCGCGGCGAGGTACGCGCGCCCCACCGCCGTACGCGCGATGTCCATCCGCGAGCCGATCTCGAGGCGCGTGACGAGCACGGCCGAGCGTGGGCGGATCACGTCGATCGCGACCATGTCGAGCCGGTCGCGCACCGCGAGGTGCACGGACAGCGACGTGCGTTCGGCCAGTTCGATCATGAACGGCCGCGAACGCGCGCGGATGTCGAAGTTGCGCAGGAAGCCGTGGCTCAGTTCGAGCACCGACGCGGTCAGCACGAAGCGCTCGCTGTCGGGCAACTGGAACAGGAAGCCGGCGCTGACGAGCGTCGCGGTGATGCGCGAGACGGTCGGCTTCGGGATGCCGGTCAATTCGGTCAGTTCGCGATTGCTGACGGGGGCGTCGGCAGCCGCGATGCGGCGCAGCACGGCGAGGCCGCGGGCGAGGGCGGTGATCTCGTCGGGCGACGATTCACGGTCCCGCGACGCGGGAGAGGTTACAGTTGTCGACACGAGGGATTCTCTCTAATTCCGAAACTCGATTTCAATTTTGTTGGTATTGTAGGACTATTGTCAAAGGATGCATGTTCCGCGGGTGAACCGGTCATTCGATGCGATTTTACGGGTTCACCCTTGGTTTATTAGGAAAACGCTCAAATGAGCGTTGCTGGAAAGTGCATGAACCGGTGCAAATACCGCTTGACTTGTCGGGCGGAAACGGAAAGAATGTCTCACGTTTTCGAAACATCGTTTCAAGAGTTTAACCGGCAACGATGTTTCGCGCAGTCTCTCAGGTTCTAGCACGGCCCTCGGAATGGCTAGAACTTTTTTAGCGCCACGGTCTCCGTGGCGCTTTTTTTTGCCTGTCGTTCCGACCGTCCGTCCGGACGCGTCAGGCCCGTATTATCCCCCGATCGCCGCAAACGTCTGTCCAGGGCTGCTTCGCGCCTGCTTGCAGGTGCGTTGTGCGCCGCTCTCACGATCCCCGCACGCAAAAAAAAGCGCGACGCCCGCAGTGGGCATCGCGCGTGAAACGGCGTGGAGCGCCGACGAATGAACGGTGATGAAGAAACGACGCCTGGTCGGAGGCGCCCGGTCAAGGGAGCAACGCCTCCGCCTCGCGTGGGAATCAGCCCTTCGCGAGCTTGATGCTGGTCTGCTCGGCCGTCAGGTAGCCGACGCTGGCGCCGAAGCGATCCTTGTAGTTCGCGCGCACGAGCGGGTCGAGCGTCGGCTTGACCTTGTCGTGCAGCGGCGATTCCCAGTCGCCCGCATGCTGGAAGTTGCTCATGATGTAGGTCCAGCCGTTGATCTCGTCGACCGCGTGCAGGCCCGTCGATTCGGCGCCGGCCGGGCACGACAGCACGCGCGAGAGCGATTTCGTGTCGACGTTGTAGGCCCACAGGAAGTTGTTCACGTGCATGCCCGAGTCTTCGCCGATGAAGAGGGTGCGCAGCTTTTCGGAGAACTTCAGGTTGTCCGGGTTCGCGATCTTGTCCGGGTTCGCGAGGTTGCCGAGCGCGTCGGCCGCGGCGAGATCCTCGCCGACCAGCGCGGCCGGCGCACCCATGTCGACCGGCACCCATTCGCTGTCGATCGCGCCACCCGTCGTGTCGCGCTGGCCGGCCTTCAGGTTCAGCGCGTAGACGGCGCCCGCGGCGATCTTCTTGTCGACCGCGACGTCGCGCGACACCGCGTTGCCCTTGACCATCGACGTTTCGATCCGCGACATCGCCATGTAGACGATCTTGTCCTTCGCGTTCACGGTCGTGCCTTCGAGCTTCGTGAACGCCATGCTGCCGCCGAGCAGCGCCGCGTAGCGGTGCGTCTCGAGGAACGCGGCCGCTTTCTCCATCCCCGGCTTCACGCGCATCCAGTTGAACTTGCCGCCGAAGTGGATCTTCGTGTAGCTCGCATCGTTCGGATCGGTCGTCACCAGGTCCATGATGTCCGACGCCTTCAGCGTGTTCGCGAGCGTCTCGATCTCGCTGCTGGTCGCGTGGCCGATCTTGATCCACGTCAGCGTCGCGGTGCCGGCGCCGGCGGACGACGTCTGCGTCCACTTCGCGACGTACAGCGTGCCGGCCGACAGGTCGGCCGCCTTGTCGGCGACGAACATGAACAGGCCGCCGTTGGTGGCGTCGTCGCCCATCATCACGGTGCGCTGGTCCGGCATGACCTGGATCAGCTCGTGCGAGATGCGGCCGAGGCAGTAGTGCTTCTTCACGGTGCCGGTGCCGTCCGGATTCACGGTGATCTCGGGCAGGTGGCCGTAGTGGTAGGGGTTCGCCTTCGTCTCGTCGCCGAACGTGTTCTTGCTGAACGCCTTGAACTGCGCATCGGTCGCGGCCTTCGTCGCGTCCGGCTCGTATTCCTCGCTCGACAGGTGCGTGCCCCACGGCGACAGGCTCGCGCCGCAGGTGATCCACAGGCCGTGCGCCTTCGACGTGTCGACGTTGTGGTACTTCACGACCTTCAGCGCGCCGGTGGCCGGGTCCTGGTCGAGCGTGAGCACGGCGATCGGCGACGGCAGCTGGCCGTACTGCGACGCGCTCGCCTGGTCGCGCGTCGTGTATTCGAACTGCACGACCGCGAACACCGTGTTGCCCTTCACGCCGGGGACGTTCGCGTTCTTCAGCGTCAGCAGCGAGCTGCCGTCCGGGCAGTCGGAATAGAACTGGCGTTCCTTGCCGGCGACCGAGCGATCGATGATCGGCTGGTTGTTGATGTCGTAGTAGCCGCCCGCGAGCGTCGTGCCGCCGTTGCCGTCCGGCACCATGTCGCCCGTCACGAAGAACGGCTTGTACGCGAGCTTGAAGTTGCGCGACGAGCCGTCCGAGAACGACACCGACAGCGTCGAGCCGACCGTCGTCGTGGCCATCGCGGCCGCGTTGTCGAGCGTCGGCGCGGTCATCGCCGAGAATGCCGCCGACGTATAGGCAGCGGCGACCGGCGCCGGCGTGGACGCGGGATCGTCGTCGCCGCCGCAACCCGTCAGCAGGGCCGGCAGCGCGAGGCCGGAAAGGGGCAGCATCGGCGCGCCGGCGAGGATCTTCAGGGCCTGACGACGGGAAGCATTGGGCAACGCGGGCATGTGGAGTCCAGTTTCGGTTGTTGGAAGAATGGCCTTCGCGAAGCGGGCGAGCGGCAAGCTTCGCGAAGGCATATTGAAAACTGGACGGAAGTGTAAGGACGCTAGATGAAAGTTTTTTGAATCGAAAACGTAATGAGGCGTCGGGCGTCCGTCAGGTGAGCTGGCGGACGCCGATCGCAAGCGTTTGCGCTCAATCGCGCTCGGGCGTGGCCGAGATGCGGTGGATCGACAGGTCGGCGCCGTCGAATTCGGCTTCGCGATCGAGACGCAGGCCGACGGTCGCCTTCAGCGCGCCGTAGACGAGCGTGCCGCCCGCGGTCGCGATCGCGATGCCGCCGAGCGTGCCGACGAGCTGCGACAGGAACGACACGCCGCCGAGGCCGCCGAGCGCCGGCAGCCCGAACACGCCGGCCGCGAGGCCGCCGAGTGCGCCGCACATCCCGTGCAGCGGCCACACGCCGAGCACGTCGTCGATGCGCCAGCGGTTCTGCACGCAGGTGAACATCGCGACGAACAGCGCACCGGCCGCGGCGCCCGTGACGAGCGCGCCGATCGGGTGCATCACGTCGGAGCCCGCGCATACCGCGACGAGGCCCGCGAGCGGCCCGTTGTACGTGAAGCCCGGGTCGTTGCGGCCGGCCATCCACGCGGCGAGCGTGCCGCCGACCATCGCCATCAGCGAGTTCACGGCGACGAGGCCGCTGATCTTGTCGAGCGTCTGCGCGCTCATCACGTTGAAGCCGAACCAGCCGACCGCGAGCACCCACGCACCGAGCGCGAGGAACGGGATGTTCGACGGCGGGTGCGCGGCGATCCGGCCGTCCTTCGCGTAACGGCCGTGGCGCGCGCCGAGCAGCAGTACGGCCGGCAGCGCGACCCAGCCGCCGAACGCGTGCACGACGACGGAGCCCGCGAAATCGTGGAACGGCGCGCCGAACGCGTGCGCGAGCCAGGCCTGCACGCCGAAGCGTTCGTTCCACGCGATCCCTTCGAAGAACGGATAGATGAAGCCGACGATGATCAGCGTCGCGACGAGCTGCGGATTGAACTTCGCGCGCTCGGCGATGCCGCCGGACACGATCGCGGGAATGGCCGCCGCGAAGGTCAGCAGGAAGAAGAAGCGCACGAGCGCGTAGCCGTTGTGCTGCGACAGCGTGCCGATGTCGTCGAAGAACTCGACGCCGTACGCGATCGTGTAGCCGATGAAGAAATACGCGAGCGTCGACACCGAGAAGTCGACCAGGATCTTCACGAGCGCGTTGACCTGGTTCTTCTTGCGGACCGTGCCGAGTTCGAGAAATGCAAAGCCCGCGTGCATCGCGAGCACCATGACGGCGCCGATCAACAGGAACAGTGAGTCGACGCCGGATTTCAGACCATCCATGCCGTGGCTTCCTTGCGCAAAAAACGGGCAAGGAACGCAAATATCGAGCCAACTTGGTGAGCCGCCGCATGGAGTTGGTGCCGGAGTGCCGCGTGGCGAGGCATTCCGATGAATCGTGCACGGGAAGGGGGCGTAGCCGGCGCAGGCCGCGCGCGATGCCTGGTGCACGTGTGTGGTGCGGCGCGTACGGAACTGGTGCGCGTGACGAGCCGGCTGGTGCGGCGTGGTGCGCGATGGTGCGTCGTGGCGCACCAGCCGGCGCGTCAGTGGCGCGTGAACAGCGGGGGCGGCCGCCGCAGCCGCAGCGCGCACACCGACCAGTAGGCGGCGACGGTTGTCAGCCCGAGCGCGGCGAACGCGAGCGCCGCGAAGCCCGTGAGCGACTGGCCGTCGGCGTCGGGGCCGAGGATGCCTTGCGCGACGATCAGCGCGGCCGTCCAGAAGCCGATCACGGCCTGCGCGAGCAGGCGCGCGGCTGCGACGCGGCGCGGGCGCCCGGATTCGGCCAGGCGGTGCGCCGACCGCGGGCGCAGACACAGGAACAGCGTGGCGGCAAGCAACGCGGCCAGAGCGATGAGCCAGTTGACGAGGAAATCCATGAGAAAAAGGGGGCACGTCCGAAGCGGATTGAAGCTCGCCCACTTTAGAGTCCTCGCGTGCGCGATTGAATCAGACAAGTCCGAAATTGAAAGCCATTTTTAACGGCGGGGCGTGATTGGCCCTGTTCAACAGGCGGTATCATCGACGTCGGTCCAACCACGAGGCCGCGCCACGCGCGGCCGGAGATTGCTGATGAAGATGAAGACATCGCGGGCGCGTCGCGTGCCCGGGTCCGTACTGGCGGCCGTGGCCGCCGGTGCGCTGCTGTTGCTCGCGGGCTGCGAGAAGTCCGGTGCGCCGGTCACGCAACCCGATACGGCCGCGAGCGCGGCCGCCGATGCCGCGAACAATGCGGCCAAGGCGCTCGACCAGGTGGCGAGCACCGTCAACCAGCAGATCAACGCCGCGAAGGCCGGCATCGCGTCCGCGGCGTCGGCCGTGCCGCCGCTGTCCGCGAGCGGCCTCGCCTCCGCCGCGCAGGCGCAGATCGACGCGGCTGCTTCCGCGGTCGTCGCGCATGCGGCTTCCGAAGCCGGCGCGAAGATCGCCGAAGCCGGCAAGAAGCTCCAGCAGTGGAGCCAGCAGAATGCGTCGGGCGCCAAGCCCGCGAGCGGAGAGTGACGCGGGCTTGCATGATCCGCGAAATGTAATTATGATGGTTACATATGTCGCCGGCCGCAGGATGGGCCGGCGTCGTCAAGTGGGTGAGGAATGAATACCAGCAGCCGGTTCGCGTTTGCCGTCCACGTGCTTGCCTTGCTGTCGATGCAGGAAGGCGTGCCGCTGTCGTCCGACATCATCGCGGGCAGCGTGAACACGAACCCGGCGCTGATTCGCCGCCTGCTGTCGATGCTGGCGGCTGCCGGGCTGACCACGTCGCAGCTGGGCGCGGGCGGCGGTGCGCTGCTGGCGCGCGAGCCCGGCGCGATCACGCTGCTCGACGTATATCGTGCGGTCGACGATGCGCAACTGTTCGCGCTGCACCGCGAGGCACCGAATCCCGCGTGTCTCGTCGGGCGGCACATCCAGGGCGCACTGACCGACTACATCGGCGACGCGCAGCGCGCGATGGAAGCCTCGCTTGCCACGCGCACGCTGGCCGACGTCACGGCCGACGTGCTGGATCTGGAACAGCGTACGCAACATGACGTGCGCGCCGGCGGGTAACCGGCGGCAGGGCAGGAAGCCGGACGGCGCGCATGCGCGGTGTCCGGCGCAACGGGGGCTTTGCCCCGTTTTTTTCGATCTTATCTGTAATTGACGTCGTTACATATTTCGCTTACTGGAGAATCGACATGACGCAACGTACCCTGAATATCGCGCTGTTCGGCGCCACCGGCACGATCGGCTCGCGTATTGCCGCGGAAGCCGTGCGACGCGGCCATCGCGTGACCGCGCTGTCGCGCCATCCCGGCGCGGCCGGCGACGGCATCACCGCGAAGGCGGCCGACCTGTTCGACGCGGCCAGCATTGCGGCCGCGCTGCCGGGTCATGACGTCGTCGCGAGCGCGTACGGCCCGAAGCAGGACGATGCGACGAAGGTCGTCGCGGCCGCGAAAGCGCTGGTCGCCGGCACACGCGAGGCGGGCTTGAAGCGGCTCGTGGTGGTGGGCGGTGCAGGTTCGCTCGAAATCGCGCCGGGCAAGCAGCTGGTCGACAGCGAAGGCTTTCCCGAAGCGTACAAGGCGCAGGCGCTCGCGCACCGCGATGCGCTCGCCTACCTGAAGACGGTCGACGATCTCGACTGGACGTTCTTCGCGCCGGCCGCGATGATCGCCCCGGGCGAGCGCACGGGCACGTTCCGCACGGGCGTCGGCAAGCTGATCGTGGATGCGCAGGGCAACAGCAGGATCTCGACGGAAGACTACGCGGTCGCGTTCGTCGATGCGCTCGAGCAAGGCAGCTTCGTGCGCGAGATCGCGACGGTCGCGTATTGAGCGGCGCGCCGGCCGGCGCGTGAGCGTCGGGCCGGCCGCGACGTGCAGGAACGCCAGGCGATTCCACCTTGACGGGCGGGATCGCCTGTTTCGTCTGGAGCGGGCCGCGTGCCGACGGACCCGCTCGTCCCGCGCGTGTACCGGATCGGTATTTATACCGGTCGACGCGGCGAGGCGGTTTTCATATTGTTCCCCGTTGTGCAGGATGAATAGAATAAATTTCTATCTACGAGGGACTGGAGAAATGGACGCCATCGATCGCAAGCTGCTGGAGCTGTTGCAGGCGGATGCCACGCTGCCGATCGCGGAACTGGCGCAGCGCGTGAACCTGTCGCAGACGCCGTGCTGGAAGCGCGTGCAGCGGCTCAAGGAAACCGGCGCGATTCGCGCGCAGGTTGCGCTGTGCGATCCGCGCAAGCTCGGGGTCGGCACGACCGTGTTCGTCGCGATCCGGACGAACCAGCACACCGAGGAATGGGCGCAGCGGTTCACGCAGGCCGTGCGCGACATGCCGGAAGTGGTCGAGGTGTACCGGATGAGCGGCGAGACCGATTATCTGCTGCGCGTCGTGGTAGCCGGCATCGACGATTACGACCGCGTCTACAAGCAGCTGATTCGTACGGTGCCGCTGTTCGACGTCAGCTCGTCGTTCGCGATGGAGCAGATCAAGTATTCGACCGCGCTGCCCGTGCGCGACCTTGCCGAGCCGGCGTAGCGCGGCAACGAAACGGCGCGGGCGTGCAGCGCGCCCGCGGGTTCAGCGGCCGCGCGCCAGTGCGCGTGCGCGCTCGTCGGCCAGTGCGTCGCGGCGCACGAAATCCGCGACGAACGGGCTGGCCGGATGGTGATGCAGTGCGTACGGCGTATCCCATTGCGCGAGCTGGCCATCCTTCATCACGCCGATCCGATCGGCGATCGCGAACGCTTCCGCCTGGTTGTGCGTGACGAGGATCGCGGTGTGGCCCGTGCGTTTCAGGATGTCGCGCAGCTCGAACGCGAGCCGCTCGCGCGTATCGACGTCGAGATTCGAGAACGGCTCGTCGAGCAGCAGCAGTTCCGGTGACGGCGCGAGCGCACGGGCGAGTGCGACGCGTTGCTGCTGGCCGCCCGACAACTCGTGCGGATAGGCGCTGCCTGAATCGGCGAGGCCGACGAGATCGAGCATTTCCGCGACCCGCATGCGCCGTTCGGTCTTCGGCAGGCGCCGCAACCCGAACGCGACGTTGTCGGCCGCGCTGAGGTGCGGAAACAGCGCGTAATCCTGGAACATCATGCCGATGCGGCGCCGCTCGGGCGGCACGTCGAGCGACGGCGCCGCGACGGGCGCGCCGTCCAGCACGATGCGCCCCATGCGCACCGGTTCGAAGCCGGCGATCGCGCGCAGCACGGTGGTCTTGCCGCAGCCCGACGCACCGAGCAGGCAACCGATGTCGCCGCGCGGCAGCGCGAGGCTCAGGCCGTCGACCACCGTGCGGCGGCCGTGCGGCGTGTCGTAGGCGAGGCAGAGGTCATCGAGTTCGAGCAGGTTCACGGTGTCAGGCTCCGATCTTGTGGCGGGTGCGGGCGAGCAGGATCACGGGCACGAGCCCGGCCAGCACGATCGCGAGGGCGGCGACCGCGCCTTCCTCGTAGGTGCCGCGCGCCGCTTCCGCATACAGCCAGGTGGCGAGCGTGTCGAAGTTCAGCGGACGCAGCAGCAGCGTCGCCGGCAATTCCTTCATGGCGTCGACGAACACCAGCAGCGCGCTCGTGGTGAGCGCGGGCCGCAGCAGCGGCAGGTGCACGCGGCGCAGCGTGCCGCCGGCCGTTTCGCCGAGCGAACGCGCCGCCTGTTCCAGCGACGGCGGGATGCGCGCGAGGCCTGCCTCGATGCTGCCGGCCGGGATCGCGAGAAAACGCACCGTGTAGGCGATCACGAGCGCGGCCGCCGAGCCCATCAGCAGCAGCCCGTCGCGGCCGAGTGCCGCGCCGAACAGACGGTCGACCGCCGCGAACGGGATCAGCAGGCCGATCGCGAGCACGGTGCCGGGCACCGCATAACCGAGGCTCGCGATTCTCGCGCACACGCGGGCCGGGCCCGCGCCTGCGCTGTCGCGTTGCGCGCGCGCGGCCCATGCGACGACGAGCCCGCACGCGAGTGTCGCGACGGTGGCGGCGGTGGCGATCGTCAGCGTGTTCGCGAGCCCCGTCATCAGTTGCGCGGACACGCCGCCGACGAGATGCAGCCGCTTGGTCGTCTCGACCGCGAGATACGCGGCCGGAGCGCCGAAGCCGAGCAGCACGGGCAGCCAGCCGAGCACGGCGGCGCCCCATGCGGCCGTGCCCGTCAGGCGGCGCGGCGCGATCGGCCGCATGCGCCGGCCATGCGCATAGCGCTGGCGGCGGCGCCCGTAGCGTTCGAGCACGATCATGCCCACGACGATCGCGAGCATCGCGAGCGCGATCTGTGCGGCGCCGGCAAGATCGGACCGCGTGATCCATGTCGTGTAGACGGATACCGTCAGCGTCTGCACGCCGAGGAATTCCGATGCGCCGATATCGTTCAGCGTTTCGAGCAGCGCGAGGCTCACGCCGACCGCGATCGCGGGCCGCGCGAGCGGCACGACGACGCGCCAGAACGTGGCGATGCGTCCCGCGCCGAGCGTGCGCGCGGCTTCGAGCAGGCTCGCGGACTGCGTGACGAACATCGCGCGCGTGCTCAGGTAAACATAGGGATACAGCACGAAACCGAGTACGAAGATCGCGCCGGGCAGCGAGCGCAGGTCGGGCAGGCGGAACTGGCGCGGGCTGTCGAAGCCGAGCAGCCAGCGGATCGCGCCCTGTACGGGGCCGATCGGGTGCAGCAGGTCGAGATACGCGAACGCGACGATGTAGGTGGGCACCGCGAGCGGCAGCAGCAGTGCCCATGTGAGCACGCGTCGGCCGGGAAAGTCGTAGGCGGTGACGAGCCACGCGCAGCCGGTGCCGACGATCGACACGATCGTGCCGACGCTCGCGAGCAGCAGCAGCGTATTGACGAGCGCCTGCGGCAGCACGAATTCGGCGAGATGCCGCCAGTGCGCGAGATCGGCGTCGAACGCGGCGGCCACGAGCACCGCGAGCGGCGCCGCGACCGCCGCGGCGATCGCCAGCGCCGCGAGCAGCCACACGCTGCCCGCGCGCGGCAGCAGGCGCGGCCGGCACGCCACGCGGCGCGCGCCGGCGGTGGTTGCGTCAGTTGTCAAAACCGACCTTGTCGACGAGCTGGCTCGCCTGCTTGCGATGCTTCGCGATGTCCGCCAGCGGCAGCGGGTCGATCTTCAGCGTGCCGAAGCCGGCGATCACCGGATCGAGTTTCACGTTCGCGCGCACCGGGTATTCGTAGTTCGCCTGCGCATACAGCGCCTGCGCTTCCGGCGACACGAGGTATTCGAGCAGCTTCACCGCGTTGGCCTTGTGCGGCGCGTGCTTCGCGACCGTCGCGCCGCTGATGTTGACGTGCGTGCCGCCGCTCTTCGCGTTCGCGAACGTCGGCCGCACGACCTTGATCGCATCGCCCCACTTGCGTGCGTCGCTGCCGGGCTCCGCATTCTTCATGTGGCCGACGTAGTAAGCATTCGCGAGGCCGACGTCGCAGATGCCGCCGAGGATGTCGCGTGCGACGTCGCGGTCGCCGCCCGTCGCCTTGCGCGCGAGATTCGCCTTCACGCCGCGCAGCCACTTTTCGGTCGCGGCTTCGCCGTCGTGCGCGATCATCGCCGCGACGAGCGCCGTGTTGTACGGATGCTGGCCCGAGCGGATGCAGACCTTGCCCTTCCATTTCGGATCGGCGAGATCCTCGTAGCGGAACGCATCGACCTTCAGGTCCTTCTCGACGTACAGCACGCGATCGCGCAGCGACAGCGCGTACCAGTCGCCGTTCGCGCCGCGCAGGTTCGCGGGAATCGCGTCGTCGAGCGTCTTCGAGCGCACCGGCTGCGTGAGCCCGCCGTCGACGAGATCGAGCAGGTTGCCGACGTCGACCGTCATCAGCACGTCGGCCGGCGACTGCGCGCCTTCCGCCTTCACGCGCTCGAGCAGGCCGTCCTTCACGAACACCGTATTGACCTTGACGCCGCTCTGCTTCGTGAACGCTTCGATGAGCGGCTGGATCAGCTTCGGTTCGCGGGTGGTGTACAGGCTGACTTCCTCGGCCGCGTGGGCCGGCGGCGCGAAGGCAGCGGCGGCAAGGGCGAGGGCGCCGGCGAGCGGCAGCAGGCGGATGCGCGGATTCGACATGAAGACTCCGGAGGGGCAGGTGGACGAAGGGAGCGTTCCGGGGCGCGCCTGCCGCTCGATCGACCCGGAATATTACAAAATGAAAGACTCGGGATTCTAGATCGAAATGGGAACCGTTATCAAATGAAAGATAACGACGGGCAGGCGCAGGACGGGAAAGGGGTGCGGAAACAGGGAGCGGAAACGGGGCGTCGCGGGACGGGCGCAAGCGCGTAGAATGCCCGCTTCGATGAATTTGACGGAGTCGCCCCGACCATGAACGATCAGCGCAAGAAGAACCCAGTCCGCAACGTGAGCATCCTGATCGTCGTGGCCGTGCTGCTCGTGATCGGGACGATCCTGTACAACGCGATTTCGCAGAAGCACGCGTACGACGAAGCCCATCCGGCCGAGGCCGCGAGCGCCGCGTCGCACTGACGCGCCGATGCGCGGCCCGGCGGGCCGCGCACATGGCGTCGATGTGAAGGGGATGAGTGCCCGGCTGCTGGCGCGGCGGATGCTGCGCGGAGCCGGGAACGAAGCGGGCGCCGGAACCGGCGCGCCGCGTACGCAGGTCAGCCGTGCGTCAACGTGACGCAGGCGCGAATTTCGGGCGGATCCGTGCGTAGAACACGGCCGCGAGCAGCGCGAGCCACGCCGCGCCGACATACAGCGCGACACGCGTGTCCTCGAACCAGCCGAGCATCACGATCACGAAGCCCATGAACGCGATCGTCAGGGCCGGCGCGACCGGCCACAACGGCACCTTGAACTTCAGCGCCGCGACTTCGGCGCTCGACAGACGGCGGCGCATCGCGACCTGCGACAGCAGGATCATCAGCCAGACCCACACGGTCGCGAACGTCGCGATTGCCGCGACCATCAGGAACACGTCCTTCGGCATCAGGTAGTTGAGCAGCACGCCGGCGAGCAGCGCGACCGCCATCACGAGCACCGTGACCCACGGCACGCCGTGCCGCGACGTCGTCATCAGCACGCGCGGTGCCTGGCCCTGGCGCGCCATCCCGAACATCATCCGGCCCGCGCCGAAGATGTCGCTGTTGATCGCGGAGATCGCCGCGCTGATCACGACCAGGTTGAGGATCGTCGCGGCCGACTTCACGCCGAGCGCGGAGAAGATCTGCACGAACGGGCTGCCGTCGCTGCCGACACCCGTCCACGGGCTGATCGACATCAGCACGACCATCGTCAGCACGTAGAACAGCAGGATGCGCGCGGGCACCGCGTTGATCGCGCGCGGAATCACGCGTTCCGGATCCTTGGCTTCGCCGGCGCTCATCCCGATCACCTCGATCCCGCCGTACGCGAAGATCACGACCGACAGCGACGCGATCAGCCCGCCGACGCCGTTCGGGAGGAAGCCGCCATGGTTCCACAGGTTCGCGAACGTCGGCACGTCGGCCGAATGGCCGAAGTGCATGCCGGTCAGCAGGATCGCCACGCCGCCGCCGATCATCGCGACGATCGCGCCGACCTTGATGATCGACAGCCAGAACTCGAGTTCGCCGAACACCTTCACGTGGCACAGGTTCAGCCCGCAGATGATCGCGACGACGCCGAGCACCCAGATCCATTGCGGGACGTCCGGAAACCAGAAGCCCATGTAGATGCCGAACGCGGTGATGTCGGCGATCGCGACGATCACCATTTCGAGCGTGTAGGTCCAGCCGGTGACGAAGCCGGCAAACGGGCCGAGGTTCTCGGTCGCATAGTGGCCGAACGAGCCGGCGACGGGTTCGCGCACGGCCATCTCGCCGAGCGCGCGCATGACCATGTAGACGGCCGCGCCGCCCAGGATGTACGCCAGGATCACGGCCGGGCCCGCGAGCTGGATCGCGGACGCCGAACCGTAGAACAGGCCCGTGCCGATCGCCGAACCCAGCGCGAGAAAGCGGATGTGCCGCGCGCTCAGGTGGCGCTGCAAGTTTTTCATCGTGTCTCCGATATCGTTATGCGACGGACCGGGCGAGCGGGGCCGATCCGATTGCGTCAAGTTGTATAGACAACTTGAATGTGAACGAATGATAACAAGCCGGGCCGGGTGACCGGAATCGGGTATTCCCTGACTGGCGCGACGGGCGCAACAGGGGGCAGGGCGGTCGCGCATGGAAGGCGCGGGCCGCCTGGAACGCTCGGGTCATGCTTCGGGGATCGCTGAATCGGGGAGCGCCGGTGGCCGATCCGCGGCATGCGCGGGCCGGCCACCGGCGGGGTAAAGCCGCGGTCAGGCGGGCAGGCGGATCACGCTCGCATCCTTGCGGATCAGCAGCGACGACGCGAGCATCTGCTTGCACTGATGTGCGAGTACCTTCAGGTCGTGCGTGAGCTCGGCACCCACCGCGTCGGATTTCTCCGCGGACACGACCATCGCGTCGAGGTCGCGCGTGATCTGCTTCGACGCGTCGAGCTGATCGGCGGGCGGCGGCTCGCCGGCCTCGGCCTTCTCGAGATTGTCGAGCACGGCGGCGAGGCCGCGGTGCAGCGCGTCGTCGTGAAGGATGTTGCCGTCGGCTGCGCAGGCCGTGCGGATCAGCGGCGCGGCGGCCGTGATCTGCGCGCCGAGCACGTGGGTCTGCACGAGCAGGTCGTTCAGTTCCGGCACGAAGCGCTGGTGCGCCTTCGGCTCGATCATCATCCGCTGGAACGCCTGCCCGAGATTCGCGAACGCGATGTGTACGTCCTTGCGCGCGAGGCGGTAGCGGTAGTCGTCGTCGAGGGTCGTGGCCGGCGCCTCGATGGCCGCGGCGACGACCGGCACGACGGCCGCGCCGTCGGCGGCCGGCACGGCCGGCGGCGACACGCCGCGCCCGGCCCGCCACACGGCCTCGAAATACTTGCGGGTCGCGGTGAGCATGTCGGCCACCTGCTTGCCCATCAGCCGGTATTCCCAGTACGGGAACAGCCGGCTCGCGGCGATCGCGATCATGCAGCCGACCACGGTGTCGATTGCGCGCTCGCCGATGATCCGCATGCTGCCCGGCGCGAGCAGGTGGAACATCAGGAGCACGTACGACGACGTGAACACGACGCTCGCCGCGTAGTTGAACAGCAGCAGGCTGTAGCTCATCACCATCGACCCGAACATGATCGCGATCAGCAGGTGCGGCTCCTTCACCGTATAGATCAGCGCGATGCTGGCCGCGCAGCCGATCAGCGTGCCGATGATCCGCTGTGCGTTGCGCTGCTTGGTGAGCGAGTAGCCGGGTTTCAGGATGATGATGGTCGTCATCACGATCCAGTACGCGTTCGTGAGCGGCAGCAGCCGGCCGAGCCAGAACCCGACCGCCACCGCGATCGTCACGCGCAGCGCGTGGCGGAAGCTCGGGGAACGCATGTTCAGGTTCGAGAAGATCAGGAGTGGCGACATCCGGCGGCGCTGCAGGAAGCGCGTGAGCGCCTTGTCGATCTTCAGTTCGGTTTGCTGCGGATCGGCGTGGCCCGACAGGTTGCGGCGCATCCGGTCGATCAGGCGCGTCGCGCTCCAGATGCGCCGGAACGTGGCGAGCACGGCCGCATACGCCTCCGCGTTGGTGGCCGGGAAGTTCTTCTTGCGCATCAGCTCGATCTCGTACTCGATCGCGCGCAGCTCGGCCTTCACGCTGATCCGCGAATGCGGGGCGCGGTTTTCGAGCACCGCGAGGCCGATCTCCTCGAGATCGGCGGCCGCCTTGCGGATCAGGTCGCGATAGAAGATGATCAGGTCCGAGCCGCCGAACGTGTTGCGCACCAGCGGGTAATCGGTGTGCGCGCCGACGAACAGCTCGTGCAGGTCGACACTGTTGATGAACAGGTTGTACATCGTCGTGCGGCCGGGATCGAGCTTGCCGCGGCGCAGTTTCGGCAGGTTGCGCAGCACGATGTCGCGCGCGGTTTCCTGGGTTTCGACCGCCGTGATCTGCTTGGCGACGAGATTGCGGTAGCACTCGTCGAGATCGGCATCGAGGTCGTAGAACTGCGCGCGCGCGAGGAGGTAGTCGGCGCAGGCGAACAGGCTCTCGGCCAGCGCCTGCTGCTCGATCCGGCGCGCCTGCCATCGCGACACGAGCGTGGCCCAGTACGTGTACCAGAGGCCGCCCGCGAGAATCCAGCCGGCGTTGATGAACGCCTGCAGCGGCGTGAACTTCTCCTCGAGCGTCATCACCATCATGAACAGTGTCGCGAAGCTGATCTGCGGCCAGCGGTTGCCGTAGACGACGATCAGCGACAGCACGAAGGTGAGCGGCACGATGGTGAGCCACAGCACGAAGATGTTCGGTGTGGCGAGGCCGGTCGCGAGCGCGGCCAGAAAGCCGATCACGCTGCACGCGAGCATTTCGTTGTGCTTGTACTTGAGCGGGCCCGGCATGTCGACGACGCAGGCGCCGAGCGCGCCGGTCGAGATCGTGAAGCCGAGCTCGCGGTTGTGAAACACGATCAGGCACAGCACGGCCGGCAGCGAAACGCCGACCGCGATCCGCAGGCCGCCGAAAAAGTACTGGCTGTAGAAAAACTTTCTGATTTCGACCGAATAGCGCATCGATGGACTGAATGGCTGACGAAGACGCCCGGGGCGGCGTATTGACTGGCGACGAGTCTATCGTATTTCGCGGTCCGCAAAACCTGGCTTTCCGGCCGAGGTTCGCGGAGGCGGTCCATTTGCTATCCTTGGTGATCCTGTTCGCCCGGCCCTGCCCGCGCGAGGTTCCGACGCCTGCTTCATGCTCCATCTCTTCTATTCGAACCGTCACGAAACGCTGGCCGACGCGCTGCTCGAGGATCTGGCCGCGTTCCCGGCCCGCAACGGCCCGTGGGCGCCGCAACAGGTCATCGTGCCGAGCGCGGCGCTGCGCCGTCGCCTCGAGCTCGACATCGCCGCGCGCAACGGCGTATGCGCGAACGTCGAGTTCACGTATCTCGCGCAATGGCTGTGGGCGCAGATCGGCCGCGTGCTGACGGTGCCCGCGCGTTCGCCGTTCGCGCCCGACCGCCTCGTGTGGCGCTGCTACCGGCTGTTCGCGCAGGCATCCGACGGTGCGCCGTGGTTCGCGTCGCCGCGGCTGGCCGCGTATCTGTCCGCGTCCGACGATGCGATGCGCTACGAGCTTGCCCATCGCGTCGCGGCCGTGCTCGACCATTACCTGACCTATCGTCCCGAGTGGCTCGCCGCGTGGCAGGCCGGCGAGTCCGTGCTCGCGGGCGACGGCGCGCCGCGCGGGATCAGCGACGCCGCGCGCGACGACGAGCGCTGGCAGGCCGCGCTGTGGCGCGCGCTGCTCGCCGAGCTGAGCGACAGCGGCACGCCACCGGCGCACCGCTTCCTCGTCGAGGCGCGCCATCTCGATGCCGAAACCATCGCGCGCGCACGCACGCACTGGCCGGAATCGGTCAGCGTGTTCGCGCTGCCGACGATGCCGCCGCTGCACGTCGCATTGCTGCGCGAGCTGTCGCGCTGGATCGACGTGCGCGTCTATGCGCTGAACCCGTGCCGCGAATTCTGGTTCGACATCGTGACCGCCGCGCATGCCGAGGCGCTCGACGCGGCCGGGCGGCTCGACTACCAGGAGGTCGGCCATCCGCTGCTCGCCGAATGGGGCAGGCAGACCCAGGCGCAGCTGCACATGCTGCACGAACTGACCGAAAGCGCCGCGTCGGGCGACGCGGCGCGTTTCGTCGAGAATCCCGCGCCGACGTGGCTCGCGCGTGTGCAGAACGCGATCCTCGAGCTGCGGCCCGAGGCCGAAACCGGCGATGCCCCGGCCGAGCGTGGCATCGAGGTGCACGTGTGCCACAGCCTCGCGCGCCAGCTCGAGGTGCTGCACGACCGGCTGCTCGCGTGGTTCGACGCCGACGCGAGCCTGCAGCCGTCCGACGTGCTCGTCGCGGTTGCCGATCTTGCGGCGGCCGGCCCGCTGATCGATGCGGTGTTCGGCACGGCCGGCAGTGGCGGTGCGCGCGTGCCTTACCGGATCACCGGCCTGCCGCCTTCGCAGGCGAACCCGGTCGCGCGCGTGCTGCTCGACTGGCTCGCGTTGCCGGAGCGGCAGGTCGGTGCGCCCGAGCTGGTCGAATGGCTGCGCGTCGACGCGGTGGCGGCACGCTACGGCATCGACGCGACGGCGCTCGAGACCGTGCAGACCTGGCTCGCGGCCGCCGGCGCGCGGCGCGGGCTGTCGCCGCTCGCGAGCGACGATGCGGCCGTGCCGTCGCCGCGTCATACGTTCTCCGATGCGCTCGCGCGGCTCTTTCTCGGTTATGCGATGCCGGAAGGCGCGGCACCGGTCGGCGCATGGCTGCCGATCGAGGCGGCCACCGGCAGCGAGGCCGAACTGCTCGGCCGGCTCGCACGCTTCACCGACGATCTCGACGGCTTCGCGCGGCGGCTGGCCGAATCGCATACGCCGCACGGCTGGAGCGAACTGTTCGCCGACACGCTCGCGCGTTTCTTCGATTCGGGCGCCGCGTATGCGGATGCGCTCGCGGGCGTGCGCGACGCGCTCGACGCGATGCTGGCCGCGATGACGGAGGGGGCGCCCGACGAAGCGCTGCCGGCGGCCGTCGTCCGGGCCGGGCTGGCCGCCGCGCTCGACGATCCGGCGCGCGGCGGGGTGCCGTGGGGCGGCGTCACGTTCTCGTCGCTGACGAGCCTGCGCGGGCTGCCGTATCGCGTTGTCTGCCTGCTCGGGATGGACGATGGCGTGCTGCCGAGCCTCGCGCGCGCGGACGAATTCGACCTGATGGCCGTGTTGCCGAAGCTCGGCGATCGCCAGCGCCGCGACGACGAGCGCAACCTGTTTCTCGACCTGCTGCTCGCCGCACGCGACCGGTTGCTGATTGCCTATACGGGCCGCAGCATTCGCGACAACGCGCCGTTGCCGCCCGCGGCGCTCGTCGACGAATTGCTCGACCATCTCGCGCTCGTCACGGCAGGCCCCGACGCCGCGCCGGACGCGGTCGATGCCGCGCGGCGCGCGTTCATCGTCGAGCATCCGCTGCAACCGTTCGCGGCCGCGTATTTCCAGCCCGGCAGCGCGCTTGTTTCCTATGACGCCGAGCGGGCGACGCTCGCGTCGCTGCTCGCCGCCGAAGCGTCGCGCGACGGCCCGCGCGAATTGCCGTTCTTCGCGCAGCCGCTGCCGGCCGAACCGGTCGAGCCTGTCGCATTCAGCGAATTCGAACGCTTCTGGCGCCATCCGGCGCGCGCGTTGCTGCGCGGCCGGCTCGGCATCGTGCTTGCCGACGCGCAGGCCGAACTGCTCGATACGGAACCGTTCGCGCTCGACTTCGCCGGCAGCGATGCGCTCGCCGAGCGCGTGCTGCCGCTGCTGATCGAATCGGACGAGGGCGGCGTGCACGATCATGCGCTGCGCATCGCGGACGCGAGCCCCGAACTGCCGGGCGGCGCGACAGGCGCCGTGTGGCGCGACCAGGCGCTCGGCTCGATGACGCAACTGGCATCGAACGTGCGTCGTGCGCTGGCCGACGGGATGGAGCGGCGGTCGTTCTCGCTCACCGTCGTGCCCGCGTGGCCCGACACCGAACAGGTGCTGTTCGGCGCGCACGACGCGCTGCTGTCGGGCGACGCGGTGAGCGCGCCGCTTGAACTGCACGGCACGCTGAACCGGCTGACGCAGGCCGGGCAGATCATCTACCGTTATGCGAGGCCGAGTGCGCGCGACTACCTGTCCGCGTGGCTTGCGCATCTCGTCTACTGCGCGATCGAGCCCGGCGGCCCGCGCCGCACGCTGTGGTTCGGCAGCGGCGGCGCGTTCGAGCTGACGCCTGTCGCCGCGCCGCTCGAGCAGCTCGCACCGCTTGCCGCGCTGTTTCGCGCGGGGCGGCGCATGCCGCTGCGGTTTTTCCCGCGCAGCGCATGGGCGCGGGTGTCCGACGGCGAGGCCAAGGCCGCGAGTGTCTGGATCAACGAGCGGGTCGTGAGCGAAGCCGACGATCCGGCCATCGCGATCGCATGGCGCGGCGCGCATGCGTCGCTCGACGAGCCGTTCGCCACGCTCGCGCGGCTCGTGTTCGATCCGCTCGTCGAGCATCTGAAGGAGGTCGCATGAGCGCCGTGTCGCAGCCGCAGCAGGCGCTCGAACTCGACGTGTTCGCGTGTCCGCTCGATGGCGTCAACCAGATCGAGGCATCGGCCGGCACCGGCAAGACCTGGAACATCTGCGCGCTCTATGTGCGCCTGCTGCTGGAAAAGGATCTCGGCGCGGACGAAATCCTCGTCGTGACCTTCACGAAAGCGGCGACCGCGGAGCTGCACGAGCGGATTCGCGGCCGGCTCGCGCAGCTTGCGCATGCGCTCGACACGGGTGACGACGGCGGCGATCCGTTCATCGAGCGCCTGCTCGAGACGACGCTCGGCGAAGGTGGCGAGCTCGATCCCGAAACGGCCGCGAAGCGGATCCGGCGTGCGTTGCGCGCGTTCGACCAGGCGGCCATCCATACGATCCACGCGTTCTGCCAGCGTGCGCTGCAGGAAGCGCCGTTCGCGGCCGCGATGCCGTTCGCATTCGACATGGAGGCCGACGATGCGTCGCTGCGCTTCGAACTCGCGGCGGATTTCTGGCGCACGCGCGTCGAACCGGCGGCCGCACGCTGGCCGGGTTTCGCGACCTGGCTCGTCGAATCGGGCGCTGGGCCGGCCGCGCTCGACGCGCAGCTCGCGCGCCGGCTGAAGAAGCCGCTCGCCGCGCTGCGCTGGGACGGCGTGACCGAGCCCGACGAATCGGCCGAGGCCGCCGCGGCCGAATGTTTCGCTGAGGCCGGGCGGATGTGGGCGGCCGAGCGCGAAGCGATCGATGCGTTGTTGCGCGCCGCGCAGCCCGCGCTCAACCAGCGTTCGCACAAACCCGAAGCGGTTGCCGATGCGCTCGCCGCATGGGCCGCGCATTTCGCGCAGGGCGACGCGACGGCTGCGCTGCCGAAGGCCGCGCTGAAGCTCACGCGCACCGCGCTCGTGAAGGCGACGAAAAAAGGCGGCGCGACGCCCGAACACGCGTTCTTCGACGTGGCGGACGCGCTCGAGGCGGCCGTGGCGGCGGCTGAAGCCGCGCAGCGCGCGCGCTGGCTCGCGCTGATCGCCGAATGGCTCGACATGGCGCCGGGCGAGCTGGCCGAGCGCAAGCGCACGCGGCGCATCGTGTCGTTCGACGATCTGCTGGCGAACCTGTACCACGCGCTGCATGCGCATCCGTGGCTCGCCGAGACGCTGCGCGCGCGCTATCCGGCCGCGCTGATCGACGAGTTCCAGGATACCGACCCGCTGCAGTTCGCGATCTTCGACCGGATCTTCGCGCCGGGCGGCCCGTTATTCCTCGTCGGCGATCCGAAGCAGGCGATCTACAGCTTCCGCGCGGCCGATCTGCATACCTATCTGGCGGCGCGCGCGCGGGCGAGCGCGTGCTACACGCTCGCGGTCAACCAGCGCTCGACGCCCGCGATCGTCGATGCGTGCAACCGCTTTTTCATGTCGAATCCGCGCGCGTTCGTGCTCGACGGGCTCGACTATTACGCGGTGCGTGCCGGCACGCGCGTGCGCGCGCCGTTCGTCGACGAAACCGATCCGGGCCCGTCCGGCGATTTCCGGGTGTGGGCGTTGCCTGGCGGTGAAGGCACGTTGCTCAAGCGTGATGCGCAGGCACAGGCCGCGCAGGCCTGTGCCGCCGAGATTGCCCGGCTGATGCGGGGCGCGCGCGAAGGGCGCGTTCGGCTCGGCGAGTCGCCGCTGTCGCCGGGCGATATCGCGGTGCTCGTGCAGACGCACCGGCAGGGCAGTCTCGTGAAGCGCGTGCTGGCCACGTGGGGCATCGGCAGCGTGGAACTGGCGCAGGCCTCGGTGTTCTCGACCGGCGACGCGGAGCAGCTTGAACGCGTGCTGGCGGCAATCGATGCGCCGGGCGACCTGCGGCGGCTGCGCGCGGCGCTCGCAGCCGACTGGTTCGGCCTCGATGCCGGCGCACTGTGGCGGATGGAGCAGGGCGACGGTGATGCGTCACACGAAGCGTCCGCGGCCGACAGTGCCGACGCGATGAGCTGGGTCGAGCGCTTCTCGCGGTACCGGCTGCTGTGGCGCGAACGCGGTTTCGCGGTGATGTGGCGCACGTTCACGCGCGAATTGCGGATCGCCGAGCGGCTGATGGCCGGCGCGGACGGCGAGCGTCGCGTGACCGACATCAACCATCTGGCCGAACTGACGCAGGCACGCGCGTCCGCGCAGCCGGGCATCGCGCCGACGCTGCGCTGGCTTGCCGCGCAACGGCTCGACGGCGGCGGCGAGGAAGCGCAGTTGCGGCTCGAATCCGATCGCAACCTCGTGCAGATCGTCACCGTGCACAAGTCGAAAGGCCTCGAATACGCGATCGTGTTCTGTCCGTTCCTGAACGACGGCGGGTTGCGCGAGCCGCCCGCGTCCGCGTTGCCCGATGCGCGCGAATACCACGACGATGCGGGCGACGCGGTGCTGCATTACGGGTGCGACGACGAGGCGGCCGCGCACGCGGCGCGGCAAGCGCTGCGCGAGCAGGCCGCGGAGCGCGCGCGGCTCGTCTACGTGGCGCTCACGCGTGCGGTCTATCGCTGCTACGTCGTCGCCGGGCCGTACCTGTCGTCGCGCTCGACGCGCGAGGCGCGACGCAGCGTGCTGAACTGGCTCGTCGCCGGCGCCGGCCAGTCGTTCGATGCGTGGCTCGACGAGCCGCCCGACGAAGCCGCGCTCGATACGGCGTGGCATGCGCTCGCGGGCGGCCCCGTGAGCGTCGCGCCGCTGCCGGCGCCAGCGCGCCCCGAGCGTCTGGCGGCCGGGCACGACGCGTCGCAGACGCTCGCGGCGCGCCATGCGACGCGCGTGCTGCGCGATGCCTGGCGGATGGCCAGCTTCAGTTCGCTGACCGCGTCGATGGCGCGCGAGGAGGCGGGCGTCGCGGCCGTGCCGGATGACGAACTGCGGCCCGACCACGATGCGCTTGCCGCGGTCGCGCCGGATGCCGAGTGGCTGTTGGCCGATACGGTTGCGCCCGAACCGCCGGACGACGACATCCTCGTGTTCCCGCGCGGCGCGGCGGCCGGCGAGTGCCTGCACCGCCTGTTCGAGCTCAGCCGGTTCACGGAGCCCGAGTCGTGGCCGAAGGCCGCGCTCGGTGCGCTGCACGACCGGCCGGTCGAGGCCGGGCCCGAACTCGCGACACGTCTGCCGGCGATGATGGTGCAACTGGTCGATGACGTTGTGCACACCGAGCTCGTGCCGGGCATGCGGCTCGTCGATCTCGATCCCGCGAAGCGGCTCGACGAAATGGGGTTCCTGTTCCCGGCGCCGTCGCTCGACCTGATGGCGCTACGCCGCCTGCTGGTCGCGCACGGCTACCCGGACGTTGCACTGGAGGCGGGCATGCTCGCCGGTTTCATCAAGGGTTTCATCGACATGATCGTCGAACACGACGGCCGCTTCTGGATCGTCGACTGGAAGTCGAACCATCTCGGCACGACGCCGGACGCCTATGGCCCGCGCGCGCTCGACGTCGCGATGGCCGACCACGCGTATCACCTGCAGGCGCTGCTCTATACGGTCGCGCTGCATCGCTACCTGCGCGGGCGGCTGCCCGATTACGACTACGACACGCATGTCGCGGGCTACCTGTACCTGTTCGTGCGGGGTGTACGGCCCGGCTGGCGCAGCGGCGGCGAGCCGGCCGGCGTGCATGCGCGGCGGCCCGCGCGCGCGCTTGTCGACGCACTCGACCGGATGATGGAAGGGGGCCGCGCATGAACGCGCAGGACGATACGCTCGAATTCACCGGCGGCCTCGTCGCGCGGCTGCCCGAGCCCGCCGATTTCGGCATCGCGCTCGCGGAAGGTTTCGCGCGGCGGATCGGCGATCTCGCTCGCCGCGCCGGCGCGCCGGCCGCGGCCGCGCGCTGGGCGGCGCGCGCCGCGTTCGCGACGAGTCGTGCGACCGCGGGCGGCCACGTGTGCGTCGCGCTCGGCGCGCTCGCGAAGCGCTACGAAACACCGCTCGACGAGGTTCGCGCGGCGCTCGCCGCGAGCGGCGTGGTCGCGTTCGGCACGCTCGCGCGTGGCGACGAGCGGCCGCTGATCGTCGACCGCCACGACCACCTGTACCTGTCGCGCTATTTCGACTACGAACGGCGGCTCGCCGATGCGCTCGTCGCGCAGGCCGGTGCGACCATGCCGGACGAAGGTCTTGCGCCCGACCGGCTGCGCGACAGTCTCGCGCGTTACTTCGGGCCGGCGAACGGCGAAGTCGACTGGCAGCGCGTCGCGGCGATCGTCGCGCTGACCGGCCGCGTGACGATCGTCAGCGGTGGCCCGGGCACGGGCAAGACGACGACCGTCGTCGGCGTGCTGGCCTGTCTGCTCGATGCGCATCCGGGGCTGCGCGTCGCGCTGGCCGCGCCGACCGGCAAGGCCGCGCAGCGGATGCAGGAAGCACTGCATGCGCGGGCCGGCGACCTGCCACCCGAACTCGCGGCGCGCCTGCCCGATACGTCGTACACGCTGCACCGGCTGCTGGGCGGCGGCGGGGCGGCCGGTTTCCGGCATCATCGCGACAATCCGCTGCCGTACGACCTGATCGTCGTCGACGAGGCATCGATGATCGACGTCGCGCTCGCCGCGCATCTGCTCGATGCGCTCGCGCCGGGCGCACGGCTCGTGCTGCTCGGCGACAAGGATCAACTGGCCGCGGTCGAGGCGGGTGCCGTATTTGCGGAGCTGAGCGCGCGACCGGCGTTTACCGCCGCGGCGCGCACGCGCATCGCGCAGGCGCTCGGCATCGACGAGGCGGCATTCGTCGCGGCGTTGCCGGTGCAGGACGAGGCCGCGACCGTGGCCGCGGCCGTTCCCGCCGGGCATCCGGTTTCCGCCGCGGCCCGTGCCCCGGCGCCGCCATCGACCACCACACGCAAGCCGGCGTCGCGACGGAAGGCCGATGCGAGACAGGCATCACTCTTCGACGACGAACCGCAGGATGACGAAGTTTCGTCGTCCAACGTCGCGCCGCCGCCGGCCGAAACCGGTGAAGCTGGCGATGCAGGCGACGCTTCCGCATGGATCGAGGTCGACGAACTGGCGTGGCTCGACGCCGTCGAGCTGCCGCCGTTCGACGCAGGCGACGTGGCGCTTGCGTCGGTCACATCGAACCCGCCGGGCGAACCCGCTGCCGCGTCCGCCGCACCCACGCCCGCACCGCTCGCCGACTGCGTCGTCTGGCTCGAACGCAACTACCGCTTCGGCCTCGATTCGCCGATCGGGCGGCTGTCGCTCGCGATCCGCAGCGGCGACGTGCAGGCCGCGCTCGACGCGCTGCCCGCCGACGATTCGGCGGCCGCGTCGTTCCATGACGATGCGGGCGAGTCGCTCGCGACGTCGACGCTCGAGCGGCTCGCGCGGCGGTTCGGTGCTTACCTCGACGCGTTGCGCGGCGCGCTGGCCGCGCCGGTGCCCGATCCGCTGCCGCTGTTCGACGCGCTCAACCGGTTCCGGATCCTGTGCGCGACCCGCAGCGGCTTGCGCGGCGCGGAGCACGTCAATGCGCTCGTGGCCGCGCACGTGCGCCACGCGGCGCGCGTGCCGCTGGCGGTCGGCGCGCACTGGTTCACGGGGCGGCCGATCATGGTGACGCGCAACGACTACGCGCTCGGGCTGTTCAACGGCGACATCGGCATTGCGCTGCCCGACGCGCACGGCGTGCTGCGCGTGTGGTTCCGGCGTGCGGACGGCACCGCGCGCGCGGTGTCGCCGGCCGCGCTGCCGCCGCACGAAACCGCGTTCGCGCTGACGGTCCACAAATCGCAGGGCTCGGAATTCGACGAAGCCGCGCTCGTGCTGCCGGCATCGTTCGGCCGTGTGCTCACGCGCGAACTCGTCTATACGGCCGTCACGCGTGCCCGCACGCGCGTGCAGGTGATCGGGCCGCGGCGCGTGCTGGCGCAGGCGGTCGCGACGCGCACGCAGCGCGATTCGGGGCTCGCGGCACGCGTCGACGAGGCGCTTGCACGGCGCCGCATGGAGGCGTCGCGATGATGATCCGCTATACGCTCGATCCGGCCGAGGTCGAATGGACGGCCGTGCGCGCGCAAGGCGCCGGCGGGCAGAACGTGAACAAGGTGTCGAGCGCGATCCACCTGCGCTTCGACATCCGTGCGTCGTCGTTGCCGCCTGTCATCAAGGAGCGGCTTCTCGCGCTGTCCGACCAGCGCATCACGCGCGACGGCATCGTCGTGATCAAGTCGCAGGAATACCGCACCCAGGAGAAAAACCGCGAGGCCGCGCTGGCGCGCCTCGATGCATTGATCGCCGGCGTTGCGTTCACGCCGCGCGCACGGGTCGCCACGCGGCCGACGCGTGCGTCGAAGGAGCGGCGGCTCGAGCACAAGTCGCGCCGCAGCGCGGTGAAGTCGGGAAGAGGGAAGGTGATCGACTGACGAATGGTCGGGCGGACGAACCGCGAGTGCGACAGCCGGGCGCTCGCACCCGCGCCGGTTACCGCATCACGGTGCCGGCGCTGTCGAGTACGAAGTCGACGCAGAATACGACGAGCCGGCTCTGCGCACGGATCGCGACGGCGGCCGTATAGCAGTCGCGGCCTTCCGTCAGCGAGAAATGCGGGCCCATCAGCGCGACGCGTCCGGGCGCGGCGATCGCGCGCTGGAAATACGGGCGCCGCGACCAGTTGCTGTGGGTCTCCGGAAAGAGCGGTGCGAGGCGGGTGACGCCGGCCTGGCCGTCGTCGGCGGGCGCGCCGATCGACGGCAGGAACTGCTCGCCGGTTTCGTCGGTGACGAACACGCGGCGGGCGGCCGGCACCGCGAACACGCGTTGCGCGGCGTCCTGCAGGTTGCCGCTCGCGGAAAACGCGGCCGCGCCGGTCAGCACGAGCCGTTCGATCGCGTCGAAGCCCGGCTGCTCGGCGACGACCGGCGTGTGCCGGCGGGCGATGAAGCGCTGCCACGCGGCGTCGAGCATCGCGGGTGCTGCCGCGCTGGCATGAGCGATCGATGCGTCGGGCTGGCCGAACTGGAAACCCTGCACGAAATCGATGTCGGCTTCCATCAGCGCCTGCAGCGAATCGTCGTTCTCGACGCCCTCGGCGAGCACCATCGCGCCGGCCTGGTGCAGCATCGACACGAGGTGATGCATGATGCGGCGATCGTCGGCCGAACCGGTCGAGCGTTCGACGAGCGAGCGATCGAGCTTGACGATGTCCGGGCGCGCGCGCCACACGCGGTCGAAGTTCGAGAATCCGGTGCCGAAATCGTCGATCGCGATCAGGAAGTCGCGATGCTGGATCATGTCGATCGTGCGGGCGAGCGCGGCTTCGTCGCGCGACGGCTGTTCGACCACCTCCAGCACGATGCGGTTCGGCGGCAGCGCGAAATGCCGGCACAGCGCCTCGACGAATTCGCGCTGCACGAGGCCCGAGTCGAGCACGCGCGGCGTGACGTTCAGGAACAGCCAGCCGTCGCCGATGCCCTGCGCGACGAAGTTGGCCGTATGCAGGCAGCGCGCGAGCCGGTCGAGCAGCAGCGCGTCGGCGTCGGCGCGCGTCTTGTCGAACAGGGCGGCGGGCGAGATCAGTGCGCCGTTCGCGTCGACGACGCGCAGCAGCGCCTCGTAACCGACGACCCGCTTGTGCGTGATCGACAGCACGGGCTGGAACACGCTGCGCAGCGTCGTGGTGCGATAGGTGGCGACCCAGCCGCCAGGCGTCGGCGTGAGACGGTCGAGCAGGGAGTCGAGAGAGAGGTCGCGGGCGGGCTTCATGTCAGCGGGGCCCGGGGGCGAGCGGCGGGGCGGTAGCGCGCCGCCGCGCTGAAGCGGTCGCACGCGCCGGCGGACGCGAAAGGACGTGAGACATCGAGGCCGCCTTCTGCGGGTAAGTGTTCGGAGTGTAACGGGAATGGGGCCGCTCGCGTATCAGGGAAACTCCAGACGCACGCGGGTATGCGGCTGCGGCCGGCGCCGCCCGCATGCGTGCCGCGCATGACCGCCGCGGCGCGAAGGGCGCCGCCGCCGCACATGACGACCCGGCGGCATGGTGAGCGCGATGACGCGAGGCGGGCAATCCCGGCGGCCGGCAGGGCCGCGAGCGCATGTCGCCGTCAGACGAATGCCGGCGGTGCTGCGGCACCCTCCACGGCGACGCGGAGAACAGCCGGCACCCGGTCGGAAGGCATCACGGCCCGACCGATGGCGATACGTGCACCCGAATGAATCGTCAGGTCGCTTCGCCGCTGCGCGGCCGGATCCCGGGAATCCGCTTGATCACGCCGGTCGCGAGCGCGGTGCCGACGAGTACGATCGCGCAGCCTTCGATCATCACGGCCGACACGTGTTCGCCGAGGAACAGCGCGCCCCACAGCAGGCCGAACACCGGAATCACGAACGTCACGGTGATGGCGCGGGCGGGGCCGACATGCGCGATCAGGTAGAAGTAGATGAAATACGCGATGCCCGTGCAGGCGACGCCGAGCGCGAGCACCGAGCCCCACGCGTGCGCGCTGACCGGCGCGGCCGGCCAGGTGGCGATCGCGAACGGCAGCAGCAGGACGGTCGAGCCGATCATGCTGCCGGTCGCGTTGACGAGCGGATCGACGCCGGTCAGCTTGCGCTTCGTGTAATTGGCCGCGATGCCGTACAGCAGCGTCGCGCCGAGTGCCGCGGCGGCGGCGAGCGCAGTCGCGGCGGCGCCCGTTTCGCCATGCGCATTCGCGATCTGGTTCCACACGAGCGTGAGCACGCCGGCGAACCCGATCACGAGGCCGAGCGCACGCGGCAGCGACAACTTGTCCTTCAGCCACAGGTAGGCCACGAGCGCGCCCCAGAGCGGCGTCGTCGCGTTGATCACCGACGTCACGCCGGCCGACAGCGTCAGCTCGGCGAACGCGAACAGGCAGAACGGGATGCCCGAGTTCAGTGCGCCGACGACGAACAACGGCCACGCGTGACGGCGCAGCCGGGTGCCGAGATCGGCGGGTTTGAAGCGCGTCAGCGCGAAGCCCGCGAGAAACAGCGCGCCGATACCGACCCGCAACGCCATCAGCGGCGCCACGCCGAGATCGACGACGCCGATCCGGATAAACAGGAACGACGCACCCCACAGGGCAGCGAGCACGGTCAGCAGAAGGGCGTTCTTGGGCGACATCGAGTGTGAAGGGCGGGGAAGGGATGCGGAGAATCTTACACCCCGTTACCAGCCCGTCGTTTCACGTTTCGATGAAATGGCAAGAAACGGGAATGTCGCCGGCTGCCGGCACGGGATAGCCGCGTGCCGGTGGTCGAGCCCGGTCAGTGATGGCGCCAGCCGCCGTGTCCGCCGCGTCCGCCGAAGCCGAAATTGAGCGATACCGCCGGTCCCCAATAGCCGCCCCATGCGGGCGCATAGGCGGGTGCCGGATAGTAATAGGCGGGGCCCGGATCGACATAGACCGGGGCCGGTGCAGCCGTGTAATAGCCGCCGGGATAATAGCCGTACGGGTAGTAGCAGCCGGCGAGCGTCACGCAGGCGAGCGCCGCGGCGACGAGGGTCCTGTTCATGATGTCTCTCCGGCGGAGCCGGCAATCGGCAGATGCTTAAGCTTAGGCCGCGCGCCGATGACACGGTGTGCAAAACGGTAACGGATCATTTCCGCACGGGCTGCCGGCCACGTTGCGGCGCCGCATGCGAAAACGGCGCTTCCGCACCGCGAAAACGCCGTCTGGCCGACTGTCGCGGCGCGCTGCGCCGCCTTTTACTTGCCGACCTGGTTGCCGATGATGCCGCCGGCCGCTGCGCCGCCGAGCGTCGACAGCGCGCTGCCGCCGATCGCCGCGCCGGCGACGCCGCCGACACCCGCACCGATTGCCGTATCGCGCTGGCGTCGTGACATCGAATCGCAGGCCGACAGGCTGGCCACCGTCGCGACGAGCAGAGCGCATACCCCAAAACGCCGAATCGAGTTCATGATCGTTGTCCTTGTGGTAGTGAACGGAGGTCGCGCGACCGGCTGGCGACCGCGCATGACCCCAATCTACGCGCCGTCCCGTGGCGCTGCTGTAAGGACTTGTTAAGGCTCGGGCGGTTTCGTAATCATTTGTTTCCCTCGCGCCGGCAGGCACGCGGTGTGCACACGCACAAAAAAAGCCCGCTCGAAAGCGGGCTTGCGCAGCGCCGAAGCGCGAGACGCGGCGGTCCGGGCGGACCGCCGCGCGTGCTTATTGACGGTGATAGATCTCGGCGCCGGTCTTGACGAACTCGACCGCCTTGACTTCCATCCCCTTCTTCAGCGCTTCGGTTTCCGACACGCCCTGCTGCGCCGCGAACTCGCGCACGTCCTGCGTGATCTTCATCGAGCAGAAGTGCGGGCCGCACATCGAGCAGAAGTGCGCGACCTTCGCGGAATCCTTCGGCAGCGTTTCGTCGTGGAATTCGCGCGCCTTGTCCGGATCGAGGCCGATGTTGAACTGGTCTTCCCAACGGAACTCGAAGCGCGCCTTCGACAGTGCGTTGTCGCGCACCTGCGCACCCGGGTGGCCCTTCGCCAGGTCGGCGGCGTGAGCGGCGAGCTTGTACGTGATGATGCCTTCCTTCACGTCGTCCTTGTTCGGCAGGCCGAGGTGTTCCTTCGGCGTCACGTAGCACAGCATCGCGGTGCCGAACCAGCCGATCATCGCGGCGCCGATGCCCGACGTGATGTGGTCGTAACCCGGCGCGATGTCGGTGGTGAGCGGCCCGAGCGTGTAGAACGGCGCTTCCTTGCACCAGTCGAGCTGGAGATCCATGTTCTCCTTGATCAGTTGCATCGGCACGTGGCCGGGGCCTTCGATCATCACCTGCACGTCGTGCTTCCACGCGATCTGCGTGAGTTCGCCGAGCGTCTTCAGTTCGCCGAGCTGCGCTTCGTCGTTCGCGTCGTAGATCGAGCCGGGACGCAGGCCGTCGCCGAGCGAGAAGCTCACGTCGTACGCCTTCATGATCTCGCAGATCTCTTCGAAGTGTTCGTACAGGAAGCTTTCCTTGTGATGCGCGAGGCACCACTTCGCCATGATCGAGCCGCCGCGCGACACGATGCCCGTCATCCGGTTCGCGGTGAGCGGCACGTACTGCAGGCGCACGCCCGCGTGGATCGTGAAGTAGTCGACGCCTTGCTCGGCCTGCTCGATCAGCGTGTCGCGGAAGATTTCCCAGGTGAGGTCCTCGGCCTTGCCGTTGACCTTTTCGAGCGCCTGGTAGATCGGCACCGTGCCGATCGGCACCGGGCTGTTGCGGATGATCCACTCGCGCGTTTCATGGATGTGCTTGCCGGTCGACAGATCCATCACCGTGTCGCCGCCCCAGCGGATCGCCCACGTCATCTTGTCGACTTCCTCGCCGATCGACGACGTGACCGCCGAGTTGCCGATGTTCGCGTTGATCTTCACGAGGAAGTTGCGGCCGATGATCATCGGCTCGGATTCCGGGTGGTTGATGTTCGCCGGGATGATCGCGCGGCCGCGCGCGATTTCGTCGCGCACGAATTCCGGCGTGATCTCGGCGAGCGCGTTCGCGCCGAAGGCCGCGGCGCCGAACGCCTGGCCCGGATGCTGGCGGCCCATCATCGCGGCGAGCTTCGCGCCGTTCGGGCCGCTCGACTTCAGGCTCTCGATGTACTCGGCGCGGCGCTGGTTCTCGCGGATCGCGATGTATTCCATTTCCGGCGTGATGATGCCCTGACGCGCGTAGTGCATCTGCGTGACGTTCTTGCCGGGCTGCGCACGGCGCGGATTGCGGTGCAGGCCTGGAAAGCGAAGTTCGGCCGTGGCCGGATCGGCCGCGCGTTCGAGGCCGTACTGGCTCGACAGGCCGGGGAGCACTTCGGTGTCGCCGCGCGCCTCGATCCAGCGCTGGCGCAGTGCGGGCAGGCCCGCGCGGATGTCGATCTTCGCGTCCGGATCGGTGTAGGGGCCCGACGTGTCGTACACGTAGATCGGCGGATTCTTCTCGCCGCCGAAGCCGGTCGGCGTGTCGGCCTGCGTGATTTCGCGCATCGGCACGCGGATGTCGGGCTGCGAGCCGGTTACATAGACCTTTCGCGAATTGGGCAGCGGCGCGACGGCGGCGGCGTCGACGTGCGCGTCGGCAGACAGAAACTTCGGATTGGCGTTCATGCAATCTCCTGTGCGGGCGCCGGACAGGCGCTGCGGCGCTTGCCCGGAGCCCTTGACGAATGTGGGGCTCGAGCTAAGCAGGAGACGAGGCTTGGTGAGGCGGCGGATTTCGTCAGAAGGATGGCGGCGAAATCCGTACGCTTCCCTGCGCTGGCATTATCCAGATCAGGTTCAAAGGGTATTTCTCACCCGCAATGCCGGTTGTTTGACCGCGCGCATTGCAGGACCCCCGCGTTAGCAGCGCACACGATACACTGGCTTCGCGGCGGTTTCAACCGGGAGAGGATCGGCTGCCCCGGTGCGGCCGCAGCATGGCGGGCGGTGCGATGGCCCGTCGAAATGGCAGCGCGCGTCGCCGCCGCATGGCCCCACGGCTTGGCCGGCCGGGGCGAAGCGGTGCAACATGGCGCGCTTTCGCGCAACCTCAAAAAAAATTTTCGCAGCGGCTGTCATTTCCCGCGACGTCGTCCGTCTATTCGGCTCCTTAAACCCATGTTTTGGAGAGATGTCATGAAAAAAGTACTGATCGCCGCTTGCGTCGCCGCTATCGCCACGATCGCCACGGGCGCGTATGCGCAGAACGACGCGATGTCGCAGCCGGGTTCGTCGATGTCGAAGGACGCGATGGGCCACGACGCGATGGCCAAGGATGCAATGGGCCATGACGCGATGAAGAAGGACGGCATGAAAAAGCATGCGATGAAGAAAGACGCGATGAAGAAGGACGCGATGTCGCACGACGAGATGGGCAAGCCGTCGGGCGACAAGATGGCGCCGTCGAACTGACGGAAGCGGACGCGGCGCGGCCGGCGCGTGCGTCGCACGGCGGCCGCCCGCACCGCATCCTGTCTGGTCGACTCATTCCCGGAGTCTTCATCATGCAAACCGTTCCCGCTACCGGCCGCGCGACCGCTACGCCGCCCGCGCGCCCGATTCATCCGCTGTGGGTGCGCGCGAGCCACTGGCTCAATGCGCTCGCGGCGATCCTGATGGTGCTGTCCGGCTGGCGCATCTACGATGCGTCGCCGATCTATCCGCCGTTCGTGTTTCCGCACGGCATCACGCTGGGCGGCTGGCTCGGCGGCGCGCTGCAATGGCATTTCGCGGCAATGTGGCTGCTGGTCGGCAACGGGCTGTTCTACCTCGCGATGTCGATCGCGACGGGGCGCCTCGCACGCAAGATGCTGCCGGTCACGCCGGCGTCGATATGGCGCGACGTGCGTGCCGCGCTGGGCGGACGGCTGTCGCACGACGACCTGAGCGTCTACAACGCGGTGCAGCGTGCCGCTTACCTGACCGCGATCGTCGATCTCGTCGTGCTGGTGCTGTCGGGGCTCACGATCTGGAAATCCGTGCAATTCCCGCTGCTGCGCGAATTGTTCGGCGGCTACGACAACGCGCGTGTCGTGCACTTCTGGGCGATGTCGCTGCTCGTCGCATTCGTTGTCGTTCACGTCGCGATGGCGCTGCTGGTGCCGCGCTCGCTGCTCGCGATGCTGCGCGGTCGCTGACCCGCGAGCCGCGGGCGAAGGAAATCATCATGTCGGAATCCGAATACAAGCGCGACGGTTCGCGCTGGACGCTCGACCGGAAGTCGCTCGAGCTCGACGTGCGTCGCGAGCTCGAGATGCCGTCGCGGCGCCTCTTCAACCGGCGCATCCTGACGCTCGGCGGCCTGACGATGCTGACCGGCTGCACGTTGAAGGACGACGCGTCGGTCAACACGTTCCTCGAGACGGTGTCGCGCATGAACGACCGCGTGCAGGCGTGGCTGTTCAGCGGCGAACGGCTCGCACCGACCTACACCGAAGCCGACATCACGCGACCGTTCCCGTTCAATGCGTACTACGGGATCGACGACGTGCCGCACGTCGATGCGTCGACGTACCGGCTCGTGCTGTCCGGCCGCGTGACGGGCAAGCGCGTGTGGACGCTCGACGAACTGTATGCGCTGCCGCACGCGGAGCAGATCACGCGACATATCTGCGTGGAAGGGTGGAGCGCGATCGGCCGGTGGGGCGGCACGCCGTTCGGCGCGTTTCTCGCACGGGCCGGCGCCGATACACGGGCGAAGTACGTGGGCTTCAAGTGCGCGGACGATTACTACGAGAGCATCGACATGCCGACCGCGCTGCATCCGCAGACGCTGCTCGCGTTCGACTACGACGGCCGCCGGCTGCCGCCGGAATTCGGCTTCCCGATGAAGCTGCGGATGCCGACCAAGCTCGGCTACAAGAACCCGAAGCACATCATGGAAATCTTCGTGACCGATACGTATCCGGGCGGCTATTGGGTCGATCAGGGGTACAACTGGTTCGGCGGATCGTGAGCGGTGCGTGGCATGCGGTGGCGGCGCGTGCCGCGACGCATCACGCGGATTCACGCACCTGGAGGTCGACGCGCAGGCCGACAGCCGCCGCCATGTTGACGAGCGCGTCGAGCCCGAACAGGTTGATCTTGCCGCGCAGCAGGTCGGAGACGCGCGGTTGCGTGACACCCAGCTGTTTCGCGGCCTGGGCCTGGTTGAGCTCGAGCTGCGCGATGCGTTGCTTGAGTGCGATCATCAGTTCGGAGCGCAGCTTCATGTTCTCGGCTTCGGCCGGCTGGCCCTCGATTGCGTCCCAGACGCTCTCGTAACGTTCGTTGGTCATCGTTTCCTCTCCATCATCAGCGCGCGATAGCGCCGGGCGGCCAGATCGATATCGGCCCTGGTCGTGCGCGCCGATTGCTTCCTGAAGCAGTGAAGCACGTAGACGGCGTCGGCGAAGGTCGCGACGTAAATGATCCGGAATGCGCCGCTCGCATCGCGCAGGCGAATTTCCCGCACGCCGACGCCGACGGTGCGCATCGGCTTCCAGTCGTCCGGCGCCAGGCCGCGTTGCACCTGGTCGATCTGGTGGCCGGCTTCGCGTCGCGCGGGCAGCGGAAAGCCGCGAAGATCGGCGAGGGCGCTGCCGACGAAAACAACCGGCTTCGGCGGAAGAATGGTTGAATTATACAAAATTTTGTATGGGCGGTGCGGGTTTTGAAGGAAGGTCGCGCAGGGCACGCGGCGCGTGAGTCGACCGTCACGATAAGGGGGAACCAGTGGCCGGCGTGCAGGACTGGCCGTTAGGCCGATGCCTGGTTCGCGCGCGGCGGATTGCCGTTGGCGGTGGGGGCGAGCCGGCGCCGGCAGCGCATGCGCGCGGCGTATCCGGCCCCCGATTTCACCCGCCCGCCGGCCGTAAAATGTCGCGCGGAAACATCATTCGCGATCCTTTCAGACAGGTCCGATGATGCTTTCGAATCCTTGATGCCATAATGCCGAGCGTGCGCAGCCGAAGCGGTTGCGCGCATTTTTTTTGTCCCTCTGCCGCCGCCTGCCGGTTCTCTTTCGTCGCCGTTCGCACTGCCATGTCGTTCCGCACGTTCGCTCTGCCTTCCCGGTCCCGCCAGGGCCGTTTGCCGGCGTCGCCGGCGTCTTTCAGCGGAGCACGCGGCGCGACGTGCGGGCAGGCTGCGCGATGACGCCGCTCGACCGTCTCCTCGATTTCTTCGCCCGCTTCTCGTTCCGGATCCGCTTGCCGCAAAGCCGCGGCGGCCGCGTCGCGCTGGCGCTCGTGTTCATCTATTTCGTCTGGGGTTCGACCTACAGCGGCCTGCATTTCGCGCTGCAGTCGTTCCCGCCGCTGCTGCTGTCGGGGCTGCGCAACCTGCTTGGCGGGATCGGCCTGTTCATCTTCGCGCTGCGGCGCAAGCCCGAATGGCCGACGCTGCTGGAAATCCGCAATGCGGGGATCGTCGGCACGATGCTCGTTGCGCTGTCGTCCGGCACGATCGCGCTCGGGATCAGTTCGGTCAGCAGCGGCTCGGCCGCGGTGATGGTGGCCACGGTGCCGCTGTTCGCGACCGTGATCGCGGCGGTCGCCGGGCGGCCGGTCACGAAAGGCGAGTGGGCGGCCGTCGCGCTCGGGATGGTCGGCATCGTCGTGCTGAATTCGGGCGGCGCGGCCGCGCAGAATTCGGCGCTCGGCACGATCTGCGTGCTGGCCGGCGCACTGTTCTGGGCCGGCGGCGCGCATCTCGCGACGCGGCTCAAGCTTCCGTCCGACCTGTTCCTGTCCACGTCGCTGCAGATTGGCCTGGGCGGCATGATCTCGACGCTCGTCGCCTGGCTGATCGGCGAGCGCATCGAGCACGTGATGGTGGGGCCGGTGTTCGCGTTCCTGTACCTGATGGTGTTCTGCACGATGGCCGCGTACGTTGCGTACGGCTACCTGATCCGCCACACGAGCCCGATCATCGCGAGCAGCTGCATGTACGTGAACCCGATCGTCGCGGTCGCGCTCGGTGCGCTGCTGCTGGGCGAGCCGGTGACGATGGCGACCGTGGTCGCGACCGTCGCGATCCTCGGCAGCGTCGGGTTGTCGTTCGTGTTCGATCCGGCGCGCCGGCCCGCGGCGCGCGCGGCAGTCGCCGGTTCGGCGGCCGCGGCAGCCACGTCGGCGGCGGAGGCTTCGTCCGCACCCGAGCAGATCGCGGTGCCGGATGCGGCACCGATCCTGGCGCCTTCCGCCGTTCCGCTGGCCGTGCCGACCCCGGCTGCCGTGATGGACCCCGCCGGGGTCGTGGATCCGGCGCCGGCGTTCGCGCCGCCGCCCGCCGCCGAACCGGCAGCGCCCCGCACCGACGCGTGACGCTGCCGTGGCCGGTCGCGTTCAGTCGCGCCGGCCGCCGCGATGGTGGAACCAGGCCGCCAGCGCGGTGAACGCCAGCCCGGTCGCGCACAAGCCGATCCAGCCGAACGCGTGCCATGCGGCCACGCCGGCCGACGAGCCGAGCGCGCCGCCGATGAAATAGCACACCATGTACACCGTGTTCACGCGGCTGCGCGCCTCGGGCTTCAGCGCATAGATGCGCGACTGGTTCGAGATCTGCGCGGCCTGTACGCCGACGTCCAGCACGATCACGCCGATCACGAGCCCGACGAGGCTCGAGCCCGACAGCGCGAAGATCACGAACGACAGCGCGAGCAGCGCGATCGCGAGCGAGATGATCGCGCGCGGGCCGCGCTTGTCCGCGAAGCGGCCCGCGTAGGGCGCCGCGAGGGCGCCCGCCGCCCCGACGATCCCGAACAGGCCGGCTGCCTGCGGGCCGAGATGGAACGGCGCGCCGGCGAGCAGCAGCGTGAGCACGGGCCAGAACGCGCTGAATGCCGCGAACAGCGCGGCGCCCGTCAAAGACGCCTCGCGCAGCCCGCGCAGTTCGACCGCCAGATGCCACATCGAGCCGAGCAGCTTGCCGTACGACAGCGTCGACGTCGGCGAGCTGCGCGGCAGCCGCAGCACGATCACGGCGGCGAGCGCGACGAGCGCCGCGACCGACGCGGCGAACACCGCGCGCCAGCCGAAATATTCGGCGACGAAGCCGGCGGCGGTGCGCGCGAGCAGGATGCCGAGCAGCAGGCCGCTCATCACGGTGCCGACCGCGTGCCCGCGTTCGGCCGGCGGCGCGATCTCGGCGGCGAACGGCACGGCCTGCTGCGCGATCGTCGCGAGTACGCCGATCGCGAGGCTCGCGACGGCGAGCACGGCCAGCGACGGCGCGGCGGCCGCGACGATCAGCGCGACCGACAGGCCGGCGATCTGCATCAGGATCAGCCGGCGGCGGTCGAAGCGGTCGCCGAGCGGCGCGAGCAGGAACATGCCGGCCGCATAGCCGAGCTGCGTCGCGGTCGGCACCGCGCCGATCCACGAGGCGCCGTCGGGAAACGCGGAGCGGAAGCTGTCGAGCAGCGGCTGGTTGTAATAGATGTTCGCGACGGATACGCCCGCGATCGTCGCGAGCAGCAACAGCAGGCTGCGCGAATAGTGGGGCGAGGCGGCGTCGGTCGGATGGTCGGTGGAGGCGGTGGACATGGCTGCGCGGACGGAGTGGGGCGGCGCGGCGCGCGGCGCACGCATCGGGTGCGCAAGCGGGCGGGGGGCCGGTCAAGGCTGCCGATCATACCGGAGCGGCGTGAATCCTGCCGGGCGTGCGGTGGACCGGCAGAGTCGGCAGAGTCGGCAGGTCGGCAGATCGGCAGATCGGCAAACCGGCAAACCGGCAAACCGGCAAACCGGCCGTCCGCCGCCCTGTCATCGCGCGCGCTTCACTCCGTCAATCGACCAGCTCGCCCGTCGGCTCGTAGAACGGATAAGGCCCGGCGCCTTCATCGACATACACGTGATGCGACGTCATTCCCGTATCGGGCGCATGGCGGTGAACCGCGAACGCCGGCGGCTCGAGCCGGAATGCGGACGGCGCGTCGGTTCGCAGGTCGAAGGCGACCTGATGCGCGGGCGAAGGCACCGCGGACGCGAGCGTGCCGCCGAAGCGCGTGAACATCGTGCGATGCACGTGGCCGCACAGCACGCGCTCGACGTTCGGATGAGTGCGCAGCAACGCGTCGAGTTTCGCGGCGGCGGCGGGCGCGAGGCGCAGCTTGTCCATGTGGCCGATTCCCGCCGCGAACGGCGGGTGATGCAGCGCGACGATCACGGGCCGGTCGCGCGCGGCGTCGAGCTGCGCGGCGAGCCACGTGAGCCGTGCGTCACACAGGTCGCCGTGGCTTGCGCCGGGCACCTGCGAATCGAGCGCGAGCACGCGCACTGCGCCGACGTCGAGCGCGTACTGCACGAATTCGCCATCCTGCAGCTCGGCGCGATCGGCAAACGCGCGGCGCAGCCCGGCGCGGTCGTCGTGATTGCCGATCATCAGGTAGTACGGAATCTCGAGCGCCGCGAGCAGCCCGCGCAGGTTGCCGTACTCTTCATCGTGGCCGAAGTCGGTGAGGTCGCCGGTGACGAGCACGGCGTCGGGGCGCGGCACAAGCGCGTTCAGTCTGTCGATGCAGCGCGCGAGCGCGGCCGTCGTGTCGACGCGCCGGTACGCGAGCTGGCCCGGACGCTTGATGTGGAGATCGCTGATTTGAGCAAGCAGCATCGTCGTTCCTCGGAATCGTCTGGTTGTTGTCGCGGCGGCGTCGCGCGCCGCGGTAGGGGGCTGCATGAATGATGCCCGAACGATGGATTACGCGCCGAGCGCGATCAGGCCTTCCGGTGCGATCGCGAGGCCGACCGCCGTACCGCGTGCGAGCGCGATGCGGCCCGGCACGTCGATCACGAGCGCATCGGGGGCCGCGTGCTCGATCGTGAGCCGCGTGCGCTCGCCGAGGAACGCGCACGCGCTGACCGCGCCGCGCAGCGGCGCATGCGCGGGATCGGCGAGTTGCGCATCCTCGGGGCGGAAGAACCACTCGTCGGCCGCGTGCGGCGTGGTGATCGCGCCGCCTGTGGTCACCAGCGTGCCGTCGCGCCACTGCCCGGCGAGCCGGTTCAGCGTGCCGATGAACTGCGCGACCGTGCGGTTCGCCGGGTGGTAGTAGATGTCGCGCGGCGTGCCGATCTGCTCGATGCGGCCCGCGCCCATCACGACGATCCGGTCGCCGAGCTCCATCGCTTCGGCCTGGTCGTGCGTCACGTAGACCGTCGTCACGCCGAGCTCGCGCAGCAGCGCATTCATCTCGCGACGCAGCACGTCGCGCAGCTTCGCGTCGAGCGCGGTCAGCGGCTCGTCGAGCAGCAGCACGCGCGGCCGCACCGCCAGCGCGCGGGCCAGCGCGACGCGCTGGCGCTGGCCGCCCGACAGCTGGTCGACCGGCTTGTCCGCATGCGCGTCGAGCCGCATCATCGCGAGCAGCTCGTCGACGCGCTCGCGCAGCGCACGCGGCTCGGTCTTGCGGATCTTCAGCCCGTAGCCGACGTTGCCGCGCACCGTCAGGTTCGGAAACAGCGCGTAGTTCTGGAACACCATGCCGACCTGCCGGCGCTCGATCGGCAACGCGGTGACGTCGTCATGGCCGAAGGCGATCGTGCCGCCGGCGTCCGGCGTGTCGAGGCCCGCGATCAGGCGCAGCGTGGTCGTCTTGCCGCAGCCCGACGGCCCGAGCAGCACGAGCGTTTCGCCCGCGCCGATCGACAGGTCGAGCGGTTCGAGCACGCGCGTGCCGCGGAACGTCTTCGCACAGCGGGTCAGGGTGATGGGAGTGGAATCGAGTTTCATGTCTGCGAGAAATTCAGCGCGGGCGCTTCTTGAGCGCACGCGTGCCGGATGGATCGACGCCGAGCCACTGCATCGCGACGAGCAGCGGCAGCGTCATCAGCAGGAACAGGATCGTGTACGCGCTGCCGACTTCGAGGCGTAGCGACGCATAGGTATCGGCGAGGCCGACCGGCAGCGTCTTGGTGTCGGGCGTGTGCAGCATCCACGTGAGGTTGAATTCGCCGATCGACAGCGTGAGCACCGCGAGCGCGCCCGCGACGATGCCGGGGCGCAGGTTCGGCAGCACGATCGTGACGAAGCGCGTGACAAACGATGCGCCGAGGCTGGCCGCGCCTTCCTCGAGCGTGCGCAGGTCGGCGCCGGCCGCGACGGCTGCCACCGCGCGCACCATGAACGGCAGCGTGAACACGACGTGGCCGGCGACGATGAACCACAGGCTCATCCGGAACGCGGTGAAGCCGCCGTAGACGACCAGCAGCGCGAGCGCCGACGCGAGGCCGGGCAGCGCGACGGGCAGCACCAGCGCCTCCTCGATCGCGCGTGCGACGCGGTGCTTGCTGCGCGCGAGCGCATAGCCGGCCGGCACGCCGACGACGAGCACGATCGCGAGCGTCGCGAATGCGACGTAGAGCGACAGCGCGACCGAGCCGTGATACTGCTGCCACACTTGTTCCAGCCAGCGCAGCGTGAGGCCGCTCGACAGGCCGCGAAAGTAGTTGACGGTGAGGCCCGCGAGCACCGACATCACGACGGGCACGATCAGGAACGCGCACAGCAGCAGCGTGACGCCCCATTGCAGCGCGGCGATCATGCGCGCGCCGGTGACGCGCGGCGCGCGGCGGGCGATGCCGTTCGCCTGCGCGGGAGCCGGTGCCGGTGCCGGCGAAGGCGCGGAAGGGCCGGAAAGCGATTGCATGCGGGAATCCTCAGGCCGCGGCGGCGGCGGTGTGGCCGGTGAAGCGGCGCGCGAGCGCGAGCACGGCCCAGGTGACGATGCCGAGCACGATCGACAGGCCGGCCGCCGTCGCGATGTTCGCGTTCAGCGTGAACTCGGTGTAGATCGTCATCGGCAGCACGTTCAGGTCGGTGGCGAGCGTGAAGGCGGTGCCGAATGCGCCCATCGCGGTCGCGAAGCAGATCGCGCCGGCCGCGATCAGGCCTGGCGCGAGCGCCGGCAGCACGATGTCGACGAAGATGCGCCACGGCGACGCGCCGAGCGAGCGCGCGGCTTCCTCGAGCGACGCGTCGAGCTTCGACGCGGCCGCGATCACCGTGACGATCACGCGCGGAATCGAGAAGTACAGGTAGCCGACGAACAGCCCCGCAACCGAATACGCGAAGACCCACTTGTCGCCGGTCAGCTTCGCGGACAGCATCCCGATCAGCCCTTGCCGGCCGGCGAGCATGATCACCATGAAGCCGACCACGACGCCCGGGAACGCGAGCGGAAAGGTGAGCAGCGCGAGCAGCACGCGCTTGCCGGCGAATTCGCGGCGCGCCAGCAGCAGGCCCGAGATCGTCGACAGCGCGAGCGTCGCGAGCGTGACGCCGGCCGACAACGCAACCGTTTCACCGAGGCTCTTCATGTAACGCGCGTTGCCGAGCAGCGCCGCGTACTGCGTGAAGAACGCGCCGTCGGCGGACACCTGCACGAGTGCCGCCATCGGCAGCAGCCAGAACGCGGCGAACACCGCGAGCGCCGGCGCGACGAGCGCGACGCGCCAGCGCAGCGGGAAAGTCAGGTCGAGCATGGCTTGAGTCCGGCGCTTACTGCATCACCTGCAGGTATTGTTGGCCGAACGCCTGCTGACCGGCGGCCATCTTGCCGAAGTCGACCGATTTCGCCCGCGCATATTCGCTCGCCGGCAGGAACTTCGCGGCGACGTCGGCGCCGAGCGTCTGCGCGCGCACCGGACGCAGGTATGCGTTGGCCCACAGCTTCTGGCCTTCGTCGGACAGCACGAAGTCGAGCACCTTCCTGCCGTTCGCATCGTGCGGCGCGCCCTTGACGAGGCTCATCACGTACGGCACCGCGATCGTGCCTTCCTTCGGAATCACGAACTCGACGTTCGCGTGATCCTTGTACTTCGCGCGATACGCGTCGAAGTCGTAGTCGAGCAGGATCGGAATCTCGCCGGACAGCACGCGCGCATACGCGGTCTGCTTCGGCACGATAGGCGCGTTGGCCTTCAGCTTGCGGAACCAGTCGAGCGCCGGCTTGAAGTTGTCGAGGCTGCCGCCGAGCGCCTGGTTGACGGCGACCGCGCCCGCATAGCCGACGAACGCGCTCGACGGATCGAGGTAGCCGACCATCCCCTTGTATTCGGGCTTCAGCAGGTCGGCCCACGAGCGCGGAACCGGCTTGCCGTCGAGCGCGTCCTTGTTCACGAAGAAGCCGAGCGTGCCCGAGTGGATCGCGAACCAGTAGCCCTGCGGGTCTTTCAGGTTCGCGGGGATGTCGTTCCAGTGCGCGGGCTTGTACGGTGCGATCACGTCCTTGTCCTTCGCCTGGAACGCCGACGACACGCCGAGATAGACGACGTCGGCGACCGGGCTCTTCTGCTCGGCGATCAGCTGCGCGATCGCCTGGCCCGAGTTCTTGTTGTCGAACGGCACGCGGATGCCGGTCTTCTGCTTGATCGCCGCGATCTGCGCGGCCCAGTCTGCCCATTCGGGCGGGCAGTTGTAGCAGATCGCGGTTTCGTCGGCGTGGGCGGCGGGTGCGAACGCGACGAGCGCGGCGCAGGCGAGGGGTGCCGCGAGCACGCGCAGCAGCGAGGTCAGGCGAAAGGACACGGTGGGTCTCCGGGCAGGGTAAGGGTATGTCGCCGCGCCGTGCGCGATGGCGCGGCGCGTGCGTTCAGGCCTGGTGCAACTGAAGGTCGGCGGCCGGCGGCGCGACCGTCGCGCCGTCGCGCACGGTATGCGGCAGGATCAGCGACGTGCGCTCGATCGTCGCGCCGCCGATGCATTCGACGAGACGCCGCCATGCATGGCGGCCGATGTCCTGGTTCGGCGTCGCGACGCTCGCGAGCGGCGGCGCGAGCAACTCGCCGATCGCGATGCCGTCGAAGCCGAGCACCGACAGGTCGTCGGGAATCGAGAAGCCCGCGCGGCGCAGGCCGCGCATGACGACCATCGCGAGCAGGTCGTTGCTGCAGAAGAGGGCGGTCGGGCGCGTGGCCTGCGCGGTGAGGTGCGCGAGCACCGCGTCGGGCAACTCGGCCGCGTTGAAGTCGACTTCGACCGGCGGCAGCGTCGCGACGCCGGCTTCCTCGAGTGCCTGCGCGTAGCCGAGATGGCGCTGGCGTGCGCGATCCGACGCGGCGAGCGAGCCGGCCAGCATCAGCACGCGGCGATGACCGCGCGCGGTCAGCAGACGGACGCCGTCATAGGCGGCGCGGCGGTTGTCGACCGACACCGACGGGCGGCGTTGCGTGTCGTTGTGCATCAGCACGTAATGCGGGCCGTCGCGGTCGAGCATGTCGAGCAGCGGATGCGTGTCCGCATCGGCGACGGTCAGGATCAGCCCCTCGACGCGCTGCTCGCGCAGCGTCTCGATCGCATGGCGCTCGCGCGCCGCATCGTATTCGGTCGTCATCAGGATCAGCTTGAAGCCGGCCGCGGTCGCGAGTTCGTCGATGCCCTGCAGGCAGTCGGCGAAGACCGGGTTCGACAGCGTCGGCACGACGACGCCGACGAGCCGCGTGCGCTCGCCGCGCAACTGCCGGCCGAGCGGGCTCGGGCGGAACTGCAGCGTGTCGATGGCGGTGCGGATCGTCGCCAGCGTGGCGGGGCTGACGGTGTGCGGCGCGTTGATCGCGCGCGAGACGGTGGCGATCGAGAAGCCGGCGAGCGCGGCGACGTCCTTGATGGTCGGGGTCATGAAGTTACGCGATGTAAACGTTTTCGGCAGGGGAATTATCGAAAACGTTTGTGACCTCGCGATGACGCGCGAGACGTCTGTTTCGCGAGCAGCACGACACAAACATCTGACGTTTGGCGCCCGGCGAGCGGGGCGGATTCGATTGTATCGGCGGATGCTGCGGCGCGGGACGAAATCGATGAAGGTGTCGCGTCGATGTCGATGACGGCGGATAGATCGGGGCGCGGACGGTGCGGGCCGACATGCTGCATCGCGATGCAATGCGCGTGAATCCGCTAACGCATGTGCAAGCAATGGTAGAATCGCGTCCGCCCTTTTGCCGGGGTGATGAAATTGGTAAACATAGCGGACTTAAACGATTGAGTGCCCGGCCGGAAACGGTCGGTGCAGAACCCTTCAAATTCGGCGAAACCCCTGATGCGCGCATCGAGGCAACGCCGAGCCAAGCCTCGCGGCATCCGCGAGGAAGGTGTAGAGACTAGACGGGGGGCGCCTAAGGCGCACGGGCAGCAGGCACGCCCGCGCGCGACGGTGAAGGCATAGTCCAGCGCACGAACGGCATCGCGTCCGCGACGCCGGCTTTGAAAGAAGCAGTGTGACGAAAATCCGCCGCCTTAACTGGCTTGCCGGTTCGAGTCCGGTCCCCGGCACCACGATCGCTTTCAGCGCGATTCGATGACGGTACGAAAGCCCGCGAGAAGCCATGCGCTCGCGGGTTTTTTGTTTCTGGTGCGTCCGGACGCGCGTGAGCGTGGAACGTTGCCGTTGTCGCGCTGCCTTTGTCCGGTCGTTCGACCCGCGCGACGGTGTCTTGCGGTTCGTCTGCGTCCACTGGCCCTTCGAGGCAGCGAATGCGACGCCATGTGATACTGGCCGCGCACGTCGTACTGAACGCCGTTACCGTCATCGGCACGTGTGATTTGCCGATGGAATCCAACGCAGTTTGCATGCCGCAAGACCGCCCGTCATGACCGATTCGACCCACCACTATTACGAACCGTCGCAAGGCCACGGCCTTGCACATGATCCCTTGAATGCGATCGTGGGCCCGCGCCCGATCGGCTGGATCTCGTCGCGCGGCAGCGACGGTACGGTCAACCTCGCGCCCTACAGCTTCTTCAACGCATTCAACTACCGTCCGCCGATCATCGGTTTTTCGAGCGTCGCCGCGAAGGACAGCCTGCGCAACGTGCAGGAGACCGGCGAGTTCGTATGGAACCTCGCGACGCGCGAGCTCGCCGAACGGATGAACCAGACGTGTGCCGCGGTGCCGTACGACGTGAACGAGTTCGAGCTGGGCGGCCTGACCGCCGTGCCGTCGCGCCTGGTCGACGTGCCGCGCGTGGCGGAAAGCGGCGTCAACTTCGAATGCAAGGTGACCGACGTGGTTCGCCTGCGCGATCACCAGGGCGTGGAAACGCCGGCGTCGCTGGTGCTCGGCGAGGTCATCGCCGTTCATATCCGGCAGGATCTGCTGAAGGACGGCATCTTCGACACGTTCGGCGCAGGCATCATTCTGCGCGCGGGCGGCCCGTCGGCCTACGTGCACGTCAAGCCCGACAGCCGGTTCGACCTGTTTCGCCCCGACGCATGATCCGTCGCACGCCGCAACGATTGCCCAGGGCGCGCTGACGCGCTCGAACAGACGACAAAAGACCCCGCGGATATCCTGGATTCCGCGGGGTCTTTTGCTTCGTGTCGTCTTGCAGCCCGGGTGCGCCGATCCGTTCGGCGCCGATGCCCCGGCACTGTGCGCCGCGCACCGGGTACCGCACCGCCGCAAACGCATCATGGGTTTACCCCGCCTGCCGTGCCGATGGCCCTCCCGCACCCGTCATGGCAAATCTGCTCACCGCGATCGAGCGGCTTGGGCATCGACGTCCGCCGCCGCAGGGCATAAATTTTGAAGGTTGACGTGCTTATCCGCCCGTCAGCCCACGCGCAGGCCGGCAACCGGTCGCGCGTTCCCAAACAGCGTGAGACACAATCGAGCGTGGAGACGACACGATGAGCCTGTCAGAGCCATTGCGTCTGCATGTGCCGGAGCCCACCGGGCGCCCGGGCTGCAAGACGGACTTTTCCTATCTGCATCTATCGCCGGCCGGTGCGGTTCGCCGCCCGCCGATCGACGTTGCCGCGGCGGACACCGCCGATCTCGCCCGCAGCCTCGTGCGCGTGCTCGACGACAGCGGCAAGGCGGTCGGCCCGTGGGCACCGGATCTCGACGACGCGCGGCTGATCGCCGGCCTGCGCGCGATGCTCAAGACCCGCATTTTCGACGCGCGCATGATGATCGCGCAGCGCCAGAAGAAGATCTCCTTCTACATGCTGAGCCTCGGCGAAGAGGCGATCGGCACCGCGCATGCGATGGCGCTGCGCGACGGCGACATGTGCTTCCCGACCTACCGCCAGCAGAGCATCCTGATCGCGCGCGACGTGCCGCTCGAGCGCATGATCTGCCAGCTGATGTCGAACGAAGGCGACCCGCTCAAGGGCCGCCAGCTCCCCGTGATGTACTCGGACCGCGACGCGGGCTTCTTCTCCATTTCCGGCAACCTCGCGACGCAGTTCATCCAGGCGGTCGGCTGGGCGATGGCGTCGGCGATCAAGGGCGACACGAAGATCGCGTCCGCGTGGATCGGCGACGGCGCGACGGCCGAATCCGACTTCCACACCGCGCTCACGTTCGCACACGTGTACCGCGCGCCGGTCGTGCTGAACGTCGTCAACAACCAGTGGGCGATCTCGACGTTCCAGGCGATCGCGGGCGGCGAGGGCACGACGTTCGCGGGGCGCGGCGTCGGCTGCGGGATCGCGTCGCTGCGCGTCGACGGCAACGACTTCCTCGCGATCTACGCGGCGTCGAGCTGGGCGGCCGAACGCGCGCGCCGCAATCTCGGCCCGACGCTGATCGAGTGGGTGACCTACCGTGCGGGCGCGCATTCGACGTCGGACGATCCGACCAAATATCGGCCGAGCGACGACTGGTCCCATTTCCCGCTCGGCGATCCTGTCGAACGCTTCAAGCGCCACCTGATCGTCAAGGGGATCTGGTCGGACAGCGCGCACGAGGCGTTGACGGCCGAGCTCGAGGCCGAGGTGATCGCCGCGCAGAAGGAAGCGGAAAAATTCGGCACGCTGGCCGACGACCGGATTCCGTCGCCGGCCTCGATGTTCGACGACGTCTACAAGGAGCTGCCCGCGCACCTGCGCCGTCAGCGCCAGGAACTGGGAGCATGATCATGGCGCAACACGAGACAGGCACGGCAACGCAGCCGATGACGATGATCCAGGCGCTGCGCTCGGCGATGGACGTGATGCTCGGGCGCGACAGCGACGTGGTCGTGTTCGGGCAGGACGTCGGTTATTTCGGCGGCGTGTTCCGCTGTACCGAAGGACTGCAGAACAAATACGGCAAGTCGCGCGTGTTCGATGCGCCGATCTCCGAAAGCGGGATCGTCGGCGCGGCGGTGGGGATGGGCGCATACGGGCTGCGCCCGGTGTGCGAGATCCAGTTTGCCGATTATTTCTACCCGGCATCCGACCAGATCGTGTCGGAAGGCGCGCGGCTGCGCTATCGCTCCGCCGGCCAGTTCACCGCACCGATGACGATCCGCATGCCCTGCGGCGGCGGCATCTACGGCGGCCAGACGCACAGCCAGAGCCCGGAGGCGATGTTCACGCAGGTGTGCGGGCTGCGCACGGTGATGCCGTCGAATCCGTACGACGCGAAAGGGCTGCTGATCGCGTCGATCGAGAACGACGATCCGGTGATCTTCCTCGAGCCGAAACGGCTGTACAACGGGCCGTTCGACGGCCATCACGACCGGCCCGTCACGTCGTGGCTCAAGCATCCGTCGAGCGCGGTGCCCGAGGGCTACTACACGGTGCCGCTCGATACGGCCGCCGTGGTGCGTCCCGGCAACGACGTGACGGTGCTGACCTACGGCACGACGGTGCACGTGTCGCTCGCCGCGGCCGAGGAGACCGGCATCGATGCGGAGGTGATCGACCTGCGCACGCTGTGGCCGCTCGACCTCGACACGATCGTCGCGTCGGTGCGCAAGACCGGGCGCTGCGTCGTGGTGCACGAGGCGACGCGCACCTGCGGTTACGGGGCGGAACTGGTGTCGCTGGTCCAGGAACATTGCTTCTACCACCTCGAGGCGCCGGTCGAGCGCACGACGGGCTGGGACACGCCCTATCCGCATGCGCAGGAGTGGGCGTACTTTCCGGGCCCGGCCCGGGTCGGTGAAGCGTTGCGACGCGTGATGGAGGCGTGAGATGGGGATTCATGTCATCAAGATGCCGGATATCGGCGAAGGGATTGCCGAGGTCGAACTGGTGGCCTGGCACGTGGAAGTCGGGCAGACGATCAAGGAAGACCAGCCGCTCGCCGATGTGATGACCGACAAGGCGGCGGTCGAGATTCCGTCGCCGGTGACGGGCAAGGTGATCGAACTCGGCGGCCGGATCGGCGAGATGATGGCGGTCGGCAGCGAGCTGATCCGTCTCGAGGTCGAAGGTGCCGGCAACCTGAAGGCCGGCGCACCGGTGCGGGAATCAAAGGTAGAAACCGCACCGGTCGCGGCAGCGCCGTCGTCGGCGGCGGCCGACGCGCCGGCAGAGTCGCCCGCCAGGCCGGCGGCGAAGCACGCGCCTGCGGAGCCGCGTCACGCGAAGCACGCCGAACGCAAGGAACACGTGGAGCCGCCGCGCGCGGCACTCGCGCCGGGTGAACGGCCGCTCGCGTCGCCGGCCGTGCGCCAGCGCGCATGGGACATGGGCATCGAGCTGCGTTATGTGCGCGGCACGGGGGACGCCGGACGGATCCTGCACGCGGATCTCGATGCGTATGCGGGCACCGGCGGCGGTGCGGCGCGCGGCGCGCGCGGATCGCGGGTGCACGGCTACGACGAACGCAACGACGAAACCGAGGTGCCGGTCATCGGCTTGCGGCGCGCGATCGCGCGCAAGATGCAGGAAGCGAAGCGCCGCATTCCGCACTTCAGCTACGTCGAGGAGATCGACGTCACCGAGCTCGAATCGTTACGTACGGATCTGAACCGCCGCTACGGCGACACGCGCGGCAAGCTCACGCCGCTGCCGCTGCTGATCCGCGCGATGGTGATCGCGTTGCGCGACTTTCCGCAGATCAACGCGCGTTTCGACGACGAAGCGGGGGTCGTCACGCGCTACGGCGCGGTGCACATGGGCGTCGCGACGCAGACGGACAGCGGCCTCACGGTGCCGGTGCTGCGTCACGCGGAAGCGAAGGACGTGTGGTCGATTTCCGCCGAGATCGCGCGGCTCGCCGACGCGGTGCGCACGAACCGCGCGCAGCGCGACGAACTGAGCGGCTCGACGATCACGATTTCGAGCCTCGGCGCGCTCGGCGGCATCGTGTCGACGCCGGTCATCAATCATCCCGAGGTCGGCATCGTCGGCGTGAACCGGATCGTCGAGCGGCCGATGATCCGCGACGGCGCGGTCGTCGCACGCAAGATGATGAACCTGTCGTCGTCGTTCGACCATCGTGTCGTCGACGGCGCGGACGCGGCCGAATTCATCCAGGCGGTGCGAGCGGTGCTCGAGCGCCCGGCACTGCTGTTCGTGGAGTGAGCGCAATGAAGAACGAACACACCACGCTACTGGTGATCGGCGGCGGCCCGGGCGGCTACGTCGCCGCGATTCGCGCCGGCCAGCTCGGCATTCCGACCGTGCTCGTCGAGCGCGACCGCCTCGGCGGCACGTGCCTGAACATTGGCTGCATCCCGTCGAAGGCGCTGATCCATGTGGCCGACGCATTCGAACAGGCGCGCGGCCACGCGGGCGAGGGCGCACTCGGGATTCGTGTGAGCAAGCCCGAGATCGACATCGCGAAAAGCGTCGCATGGAAGGACGGCATCGTCGACCGGCTCACGCGCGGTGTCGGCGCGCTGCTCAAGAAGAACGGCGTGCGCGTGCTGCACGGCGACGCACAAGTGGTCGATGGCAAGACCGTCGACGTCGTCGCCGGCGGCCACACGACGCGGATCAGTTGCGAGCACCTGCTGCTCGCGACCGGTTCCGAACCGGTCGCGCTGCCGTCGATGCCGTTTGGCGGGCATGTCGTGTCGTCCACCGAGGCGCTGTCGCCCACGACCTTGCCGAAGCGGCTGGTCGTGGTCGGGGCCGGATACATCGGGCTCGAACTCGGGATCGTCTATCGCAAGCTCGGCGTCGACGTGAGCGTCGTCGAAGCGGCGGAGCGCGTGTTGCCCGCGTACGATGCCGAACTCGCGCGGCCGGTTGCCGATTCGCTCGCTCGGCTCGGCGTGCGGCTGCTGCTCGGCCACAAGGTGCTCGGCCTCGCGGAGCACGGTGCGGTGCGCGTGCAGGCCGCCGACGGCGCGGAGCAGACGCTGCCGGCCGATCGCGTGCTGGTTGCGGTTGGCCGCCGGCCGCGCGTCGACGGTTTCGGGCTCGAGTCGTTGCCGCTCGATCGCAACGGCCGCGCGCTGTGGATCGACGACGAATGCCGGACGTCGATGCGCAACGTCTGGGCGATCGGCGATGTCGCCGGCGAGCCGATGCTCGCGCATCGCGCGATGGCGCAGGGCGAGATGGTGGCCGAGCTGATCGCCGGGAAGCGCCGCAAGTTCATGCCCGCGTCGATCCCGGCCGTGTGCTTCACCGATCCGGAGATCGTCACGGCCGGCTGGTCGCCGGACGATGCGCGGGCGGCCGGTGTCGATTGCGTGAGCGCGTCGTTCCCGTTCGCGGCGAACGGGCGCGCGATGACGCTGCAGGCGACCGACGGCTTCGTGCGCGTGGTCGCGCGGCGCGACAACCACCTGATCGTCGGCTGGCAAGCGGTCGGGCGCGGCGTGTCGGAGCTGGCCGCGGCGTTCTCGCAGTCGCTGGAAATGGGCGCGCGGCTGGAGGACATCGGCGGCACGATCCATGCGCATCCGACGCTGGGTGAAGCACTGCAGGAGGCCGCGCTGCGTGCGCTCGGGCATGCGTTGCATGTCTGACGGGTGGACGTGACAGGGAGCCGCCGGTGCGCAATGCGTGCATCGGCGGCTTTTCGTTTGCGGCGCGGGCTTCCGCGCCGGCGTGTGCGTCGTTCGTTGTGACGGCGCGCGCAGGTCGACGTGGGGCGCCGTCACGTCGCGATGGAACGCATCGATCGCATCGACCATCTGCGGCAGCCCGGGCTGCTCGAGCGGATAGCGGCCCGCGTTCTCCGGCATCGTCACCTGGGCGGCTGTCGATCAAGGAAATCGCGCAGGAACCGGGATTCAGCGACATGTCGTCGTTCTCGCAGGCATACGAGCGCTGGACGGGTGTCGCACCGAGCGTGTCGCGACAGGAGACGGCCGGTTCGTAGCGGACGCCGGCACCGGGTTCGAAAGACGGCGAAAAATGAACGCTCTTTTTTTCATTGGCCGCGTCATCTGTCGTATCAATGTCGAATAAATATCAATATCGAGCGCTTTGATGCGGTAAAGATCTCGAATGTGCGCGGAACTGAAGCGTCGGCGAAGCATGGCGGGAGTCGTGCCGCGTCAAGTCAGAGACAGGAAATGAGCACGGCCTGTAACTTTTCGAGATGTTGGGCGCTTGTCGGTGCCGAGTCGGCCGACGATCATGTGGGAAGCCGGAAACCGGGGCGTTCCCGCTCCGCCAACGCAGGCTCCACACGGAAGAACCGGACATGAAATTGCTGCTCGTCGGCGCGACCGGACTCGTCGGGCGTCACGTCCTCGAAGTCGCGCTCGCCGATGCGCGGGTCGATCAGGTGATCGTCCTCGCGCGCCGCCCGTTGTCGCCGCACCCGAAGATGCGTGCGATCGAGGTCGATTTCGATCATCTGCCCGACGTGGCCGACTGGTGGCATGCCGATGCCGTGATCTGCACGCTCGGCACCACGATGCGGGCCGCCGGCTCGAAGGCGGCGTTCCGGCGCGTCGACCACGACTATCCGCTCGCGGTCGCGCGGCTCGCGCACCGCCACGGCACCCCGGCCTATGTCCTGAATTCCGCACTCGGTGCGGACCCGGCATCGAGCATCTTCTACAACCGCGTGAAGGGCGAGGTCGAGCAGGCGCTCGCCGGCGTCGGGTTCGCGTCGCTCACGTATGTGCGGCCCGGGCTGATCGGCGGCAGCCGCGACGAATTCAGGCTCGGCGAGCGGCTGATGGTGTTCGCGTTGAACGCGGCCCACCCCGTGTTGCCGGCAAAGTGGCGCGTGAATCCCGCGTCGCGGATTGCCCGCGCGCTGCTCGACGCGGCGATCGACGCGCGGCCGGGCGTGCAGGTCATCGCGTCCGACCGGCTCGCCTGACGCGCAACGGGCGGCGCGCGCCGGTCACGGGCCCGCGAAGCCGTCGAGCTCGCCGCACTGTTCGGCGAGCGCCGCCGTGAACGCTTCCAGCGCTTCGCTGCCGTCGCAGTTGCGCGGTGTCGCGAGCTGGAATTCCACCGTATGGCTCAGCTTGCTCGCGAGCAGCCGGCGCATCTTCCCGGCGGCGACCCACGGCGCCGCGACATGGTCGGGCAGGAAGCCGACATGCGCGCCGGACAGGATGAAGATCACGTCGGCGTCGACGTTTTCGGAGAACGCGGTCGGCTGCGCGTTGCGCAGCGCCGCACCCGACGTGTTCGTCTTGTAGAGCCGCGCGACGTTGCTCGCGCCCGCGATGTCGTTGACCGACACGTTCTTTTTCGCAAACAGCGGATGCCGGGCGCCGCAGTGCAGCGACTGGTGTTCGACGAACAGCGGCGTGTAGTGCAGGCCGGCCTGGTGGCCGGAAAAATAGCCGATCGCGAGCTGCAGTTCGCTTTTCAGCAGCCGGCGTTCCAGCTCGTCGGGCGGTACCGCGACCATCTCGATCAGCACGTCCGGCGCCCGTTCGCGAAAGCGGCCGACGCTTGCCGCGATCGATTCGACGACGTCCGGCGCCAGTCGCTCGGACAGCCCGATACGCAGCTCGCCGAGCAACGTGCCCGACACGTGCTGCGTATCGCGCGTGAACACGTCCATCGCGTGCAGGAGCCGCCGCGTCGACTGCAGCACGCGTTCGCCCTTCGGCGTCAGCCGGAAGCCGCTCTTGCCGCGATCGCACAGCCGGAACCCGAGACGCGTCTCGAGCTTGGCCATCTGCGTGCTGATGGTCGAAGGCGCCATGCCGAGCGTGCCCTGCGCGGCGCTGAAGCCGCCGCTTTCGACGATCGTCAGAAAGAGCCGCAGCAGCTGCACATCCATGTCTCTCAAGCGGGTCAGCATGGCGATACGTCGCATTTCGTGAAGTCGGCTTATGTTAGTTCATATTTTTCGTCGGATGCCGGGGCGGCAGAATCGGGCACGAGGTCGCCAGCCGCGCGGCCGTCCCCCTTCAGACAGGAATCCGACGATGAGCCAGAACGATTTCGCCTTCACGCGCGACAGCCTCTACGGCACGCAGGCCGAGCCGACCTTCGCGGGCGCGACGAGCTTCATGCGCCGGCGTTTCAGCCGCGATCTCGACGGCGTCGACCTCGCGATCACGGGCGTGCCGTTCGATTCCGCCGCATCGCACCGGCCCGGCACGCGCTTCGGCCCGCGCGGGTTGCGGATCGCGTCGACGGGCATCGCGTGGGAGCGCCCGTGGCCGTGGTCGTTCGATCCGTTCGACGTGCTGGCCGCGGTCGACTACGGCGATTGCGCGTTCGATCTCGGGCAGCCCGAATCGGTACCGGGCGCGATCGAGCGGCATGCCGACGGAATCCTCGCGCGCGGCTGCGCGATGCTGACGCTCGGCGGCGATCACTTCATCACGTATCCGCTGCTGAAGGCGCACGCGAAAGTGCACGGGCCGCTGTCGCTCGTCCATTTCGATGCACACACCGACACGTGGCCCGATCACGACGTCAAGCGCATCGATCACGGGACGATGTTCTATCACGCGGCGCGGGAAGGATGGGTCGTGCCCGGACGGTCGGCCCAGGTCGGCATCCGGACGACCAACGACGCGCCGATGGGCTTCGACATCCAGGATGCGCGCCACGTGCATGCGTCGACGCCCGCCGCGATCGCCGCGCGCATTCGCGACCGGGTCGGCGATCATCCCGTGTACCTGACGTTCGACATCGACTGCCTCGATCCGGCGTTCGCGCCGGGTACGGGTACGCCGGTCTCGGGCGGGCTGTCGAGCCATCAGGCGTTCGAGATCCTGCGTCACCTGGAGGGCATCAACCTGGTCGGCATGGACGTGGTCGAAGTGTCGCCGCCGTATGATCATGCGGAAATCACGTCGCTGGCCGGCGCGACGATCGCGCTGGAGCTGATCTGCCTGTATGCGTCGCGCCGGCGCACCACGGAAAAATCGAACGATGACTGAACTCACCTGGCGCGAGGCCGTTCCCGACGACGCGGCCGCGTGCATCGAACTGCGCGGCAAGACGCGCGAGAACGCATTCACCGACGCGCAGTTGCGCGACCTCGGCATCACCGTCGAAAGCTGGGGCGACGGCATCCGGGACGGCCTGGTCTCGGGCCGGGTCTGCTGCGCGAACGGGCGCATGGTCGGCTACTGCTTCGGCGACACCGGATCGGGCGAGATCGTCGTGCTCGCGATCCTGCCCGAATACGAGGGGGCGGGGATCGGCAAGCGGCTGCTGCGTCAGGTGATCGACGCGTTCGCCGCGAACGGCTTCACGTCGCTGTTTCTCGGGTGCTCGACCGATCCGGCGTCGCGCTCGTACGGCTTCTACCGGCATCTGGGCTGGACGCCGACGGGCACGCTCGACGAAGCCGGCGACGAAATCCTGACGCTGCGGATCGCGCGGCACGCATGACGGCACGCGCCGGAGGCGCCAGGCGCTGCGTCGCTTCGTAAAACTGTTTCGTCATACCAAGCGATCGCGTGACCGCGGCGCCTGCGCTGACCTACGATGGAGACATCGCTTCCACCGTCCACCGAGCCGTGTGCACCCACTACCGCGCTCCCGATGAAGACCCGGGCATCAGCGAACTGAAGATCGGAATCGGCGACCTGTTCCGCCGCGATCCCTGGGCACCCGACGTGTATCCCGACTACGCGGCGCCGGTCGCGCGCGCCGACGGCGACGGCCTCGAGGTCGTCGCGGCCGTGTTCGGTTTCTGGCCGAAATTCATGCAGCCCGAGCGGGTCGACGAGCACGGTCGAAAAAGAAAGAAACTCGATACGGTGAACGCGCGGGCGGAAACGGTCGGCTCGTCGCGGCTCTACGGCACCGCGTGGCGCAACGGCCAGCGCTGCCTGATTCCGGTGCGCTGGATCGTCGAGCCCTGTTACGAAACCGGTCGCAACGTGTGGCACCGGATCGGCGTCGCGGGCTGGCAACCGTGCTGCGTCGCCGGGATCTGGCGGCGCTACGAAGGCGCCGACGGCCGCGAACGCGTGGGCATGGCGATGCTCACGGTCAACGCCGACGCGCACCCGCTGTTCGCGCGGATGCATCGGCCCGGCGAAGAGAAGCGGGGCGTCGTGATCCTGCGCCGCGACGATTACGACGAGTGGCTGCACGTGTGCGACATCGAGGCAGCCCGACGCATGCTGACCGTGCTCCCGGCCGCCGACATGACGGCCGAACCCGATCAGGCATCGCCCGCGCGCACCTGAGCTTTCATTATTCCGACGTTCTGCTTTCGACAAAACCGGCCGAAGCTGTGCCGATTGTTCGGACGATTTCGAAAATCGGCCGATACCGGGTAATCACCGATATCTCACAAGTTGTATATACAAGATCATCCGCTGGCAATGTCGGCACACGTCGTGCCGCTTGCGCGCCAGCGCGCAAACCGTGCGTGCGTGGCGCATGCCGGCGATCCACGGCGCCCCGCACCCGCAGAGCCGAAAGGGCGGCTCGCAGCTTCCCGTCTTGTTCGAACCATTTGTGATCCTGAGTATTTTGGAGATTTGCCCGTGTCAACGAATCCCAGTGGAAAAGCCGGCGGCCTGATCGAAGTCCGTTCGATCGATTTCATTCCCGACGCCGAGCGCCACGGCGGCCTGCTGAGCCAGTTCACCCTGTGGCTGTCGGCCAACCTGCAGATCACGGCCATCGTCACGGGCGCGCTCGCCGTCGTGCTCGGCGGCGACGTGTTCTGGTCGCTGGTCGCGCTGCTGCTCGGCCAGTTCGTCGGCGGCGCGGTGATGGCGCTGCACGGCGCGCAGGGGCCGCAGCTCGGGTTGCCGCAGATGATCTCGAGCCGCGTGCAGTTCGGCGTCTATGGCGCGATGATCCCGATCGTGCTCGTGTGCCTGATGTACATCGGCTTTTCCGCCAGCGGCTCGGTACTGGCCGGGCAGGCCGTCGCGCAGTTGCTGCACGTCGACGACGCGGCCGGCATCCTGCTGTTCGCCGCCGTGATCGTCGTGCTGACCGTGTTCGGTTATCGCGCGATCCATGCCGTCGGCCGGGTCGCGAGCGTGATCGGCATCGCCGCGTTCGTCTACATGTTCACGCAGCTGTTCGCGAACCACGACATCGGCGCGCTGCTCGCGAACCGGCATTTCTCGCTCGCGAGCTTCCTGCTGTCGATGTCGCTGTCCGCGTCGTGGCAGATCGCGTTCGGTCCGTACGTCGCCGACTATTCGCGTTACCTGCCGCGCTCGACGTCGTCGGTCGCGACGTTTCTCGCGGTCGGCCTGGGCTCGGTGATCGGCGCGCAGGCGGCGATGGTGTTCGGCGTGTTCGCGGCCGCACTGGCCGGCAGCCAGTTCGCGCACCATGAGGTGGCGTATATCGTCGGCCTCGGCTCGACCGGCGCCGTGGCCGCACTGCTGTACTTCAGCATCGCGTTCGGCAAGGTGACGGTGACGGCGCTCAACGCCTACGGCAGCTTCATGTCGATGGCGACGATCGTCAGCGGCTTTCGCGGCAAGGGCGCCGTGTCGTCGAAGAGCCGCCTCGTGTACATCTTCGGGATGATCTGCGTATCCACGCTCATCGCGCTCGCGGGCCGCCATTCGTTCCTGAAGGAATTCACCGCGTTCATCCTGTTCCTGCTCGCGTTCTTCACGCCGTGGAGCGCGATCAACCTGGTCGACTACTACTGCTTCACGCGCTCGCGCTACGACGTGCCGGCGCTGTCCGATCCGGACGGCCGCTACGGCCGCTGGAACGTGATGGCGATCACGATCTACGTGGTCGGCATCCTCGTGCAGTTGCCGTTCATGTCGACGCACATCTACACGGGCCCGCTCGTCGATGCGCTCGGCGGCACCGACATCTCGTGGATCCTCGGCCTGATCGTGCCGGCCGTGCTGTATTACATCGGCGCGCGTGCGTCGCGCCGCAGCATTCCCGAACGCCTGATCCTGCCGCTCGAACGCGGCGAAGTTCACCACTGACGACACGTCACGCGCATCGGGCCGGCCGGCTGCCGGCCTGAATGCCGCGCGAGCCGGGCGCTGCCTGCGCCGGGTTCTTCCACACGTTTCCCTTTCGACGATGCCGGTGCGGCGCGGCTGCCGCGCGCGGTGTCGTTTCATTCTCAGGCTATTGAATAGTATGACTAAGAAAATAACGGCCCGCGGCAGCGAATCCCGGGCGCGGATGGTGCACGCCGGTCTTCGCGTGACGGTGGCGGTGGCGTGCGCCGCCGGATCGGGCGCGGCGCTCGCGCAGGACGGCGTCACGCTGTATGGCGTGATCGACGAGTTCGCGCAGTACGTGAACACGGGCAACGGCTATACGGCGGCGATCGGTTCGGGCGGCCAGTGGGGCAGCCGGTTCGGGCTGAAGGGCGGCGAGGATATCGGCGGCGGGCAGAAGATCGAGTTCGCGCTGGAGAACGGCTTCAACCCGAACGACGGCTCGCTGGCGAGTTCGGGCAGCCTGTTCAACCGGCAGGCGTGGGTCGGCATCGCGGGGCAGTGGGGCAAGGTGCGCGCGGGCCGCCAGAATTCGCCGCTGTTCAACGACCAGGGCGGACAGGATGCGTTCGGCGGTGTCACGCAGGCGTCCGGCATGGACAACCTGACCGTGTTCGCGTTCCGCACCAGCAATACGCTGTCGTACCAGAGCCCGGAGATCGCCGGTTTCCAGGGCGGGCTGTACTTCGGGTTCGGCGATGCGGGCGGCGTGCGCTCGGCGGGCGCCAGCCAGCAGTTCGACCTGACTTACGAACACGGGCCGTTTGGCGCGTTCGTCGCCGGCCAGTGGCTGAAGAACGCGACGGCGACCACGACCGATCGTACGATCATGGCCGGTGCATCGTACGAGATCGGCAAGGCGACCGTGTACGGCGGTTTTTCCGCGGTGAAGTGGTCCGATCTCGGCATCGATTCGCGCGTGTACGGGCTGTCGGTCAAATACCAGTTCAATCCGGCGAGCTACGTGGCGCTCGGCTACGCGTATCTGCACGACCAGTCGTCGCAAGGCAACAATGCGGATCAGCTCGGGCTGATGTACGAGTACGACCTGTCGAAGCGCACGAGCTTCTACGGCGCGCTGTCGTACCTGCGCAACCGCAACCAGGCCGGCTACACGCTCGCCGGTGCGGCGAACCCCGGCCTGCCGCTCGCGTATCCGGGCGCGAATGCGCGCGGCGTGCAGCTCGGCATCGTGCATCGCTTCTGACGTTGCCGACGCGCCGGGCCGGGTGCGCCCGGCGCTTTCCTCCGGCGCGCTCGCGCCGTTACTTCCCGAGCCGCTCCGCAAGCGAATGGCGCTGCATGCAGCGCTCCATCGCGTCGAGAAACGCGTGCTCGGCCGCGTTCATCTTGCGATCGCGATGCCACAGCAGGAACACGTCGACGTCGACGAGCCCTTCGTCGGGCGGCAGCCGCCACAGGCGCTGCTGGGCGATGTCGTCGCGCACGATGTGTTCGGGCAGGCAGCCGATCCCGTAACCCGCGAAGATCAGCCGCCGCACTTCCTCGAGGCTCGGCGACGATGCGACGATGCGCCCCGTGAAACCCTTCTGGTCGCGAAACACGGTGAGCGGCGACAGGCTGTCGCCGATCTGGTCGCTCGTGAACGACACGAAATTCTCGGCGAGCAGATCGTCCATGCGCAGTTGCGTCTGCCCGAACAGCCGGTGATGGCGGCCGCAATAGATCGCATAGCGCTGGCGCAGGAAGCAGCGCATCTCCAGCTTGTCGTGCGGCGTGCGGCACAGGCCGAGCCCGGCCGTGGCGGTTTTCTGCAGCAGCGAAGACAGGATGTCCGACGAGCGCATCACCTCGATCTGCAGGTCGATGCGCGGATACGCGCGATGGAATTCCGCGAGGAATTCGTCGTAGACGGGCGACTCGATGCGGCTCACCGTCAGCAGCCGGATCGAGCCGGTCAGGTCGGCCGTGCTGTCGTCGATTTCGGTTTCGAGGCGCGAGATGCCGCCGTAGATGTCGCTCGCGATCCGGTACACGGCTTCGCCCGCCGGCGTCGTCGCGAAGTGCGTGCCGCGCCGCTCGATCAGCTTGCGTTCGAGCGTGTCCTCGAGCCGCCGCAATGCCTGGCTCACGGCCGGCTGCGTCACGTGCAGGCGCGCGGCCGCGCGGCTCACGCTGCGCTCCTGCACGATGACGAGGTAGGTGCGCAACAGGTTCCAGTCGAGACGGTCGTTCAGGAACGGGGCGAGGTCGGGGCGCATCGGGTCTCCGGGCGAGGCGGCGGGTGGATATTAGTTGAATTTATACGGCGAATAATAACTTGAAATTTGACTAATGATTTGCGGTCGCCGATAAAGGAGGGGCGCCGCAGCGTGCGGCGCAAGGCCGCGACAGACGGCCGTCCACGATATTGCGCGTCGCGCCGCAGCGGCGCGCGTCAGGAGCCCGCATGACCCAGTCCCTTCCTTCCGCCCGCCAGCCGGGACGCGCCGCGACGGCCGCGTTCATCGGCACGATGATCGAGTGGTACGACTTCTACATCTACGCGACCGCCGCCGCGCTCGTGTTCGGCGAACTCTATTTCCCGTCGCATGACCGCTTCGTCAGCACGATGGCGTCGTTCGCGACGTTCGCGGTCGGCTTCTTCGCGCGGCCGCTCGGCGGCGTGATCTTCGGGCACCTCGGCGATCGCATCGGCCGCAAGAAGGCGCTGATGACGACGCTGATGATGATGGGCGTCGCGACCGTCTGCGTCGGGCTGCTGCCCGATTATTCGACGGTCGGCCTGCTCGCGCCGGTGCTGCTCGTCGCGCTGCGCGTGGTGCAGGGGATCGCGGTCGGCGGCGAATGGGGCGGCGCGGTGCTGATGGCGGGCGAGCATGCGCCGCAGGGGCGCCGCACGTTCTTCGCGTCGTTCGCGCAGCTCGGCAGCCCGGCCGGGCTGATCCTGTCGCTGATCGCGTTCCGCGCGGTCACGCCGATGGACAAGGCGGACTTCCTCGCGTGGGGCTGGCGCCTGCCGTTTCTCGCGAGTTCGGTGCTGCTCGTGGTCGGCATCCTGATCCGGCTCGGCGTGAACGAGTCGCCGGAATTCGCGCGCGTGAAGGAAACCAACCGCACGGTGAAGCTGCCGGTTGCGGAAGTGTTCCGCTCGGCGTCGGGGCTCGTGTTCCTCTGCATCGGCGCGAACACGATCGGCATCGCGGGCGTCTATTTCACGAACACGTTCATGATCGCGTACACGACGCAGTACGTCGGCGTCTCGCGATCGCTGATCCTCGACAGCCTGTTCGCGGTCGCGATCATCCAGTTCTTCGCGCAGCCGGTCGCCGCGTGGATCGCCGAGCGCATCGGCGGCGCGCGCTTCCTGAAACTCGCGGCGCTGCTCGCGATGCTGTCGCCGTATCCGATGTTCATGCTCGTGCAGGGCGGCACGTCCGCGTCGCTGATTGCCGGCATCGCGCTCGCGGTGGTCTGCATGGCCGGCTTCTATTCGGTGATCGCGGGTTTCGTGAGCGACGTGTTTCCCGCGCACGTGCGCTATTCGGCGATCTCGCTGGCTTACCAGATCTGCGGCGCGATCGCGGGCGGGCTGACGCCGCTCGTCGGCACGTGGCTCGCGCATCGCTTCGCGGGCCAGTGGTGGCCGCTCGCGGTGTTCTACACGTGCCTGGCCGGCATCTCGCTGCTCTCCATCGTCGCGATCGACGCACGCCGCGCAGCGCGGCCGGCCGCCGCCGAAGCGCTCGGCTCGCAGTGACCCTCAACGAACGAATTCATCCGGAGTGCACATGAAAGACCTGCTGGAAATCGACGGCGCCCGCTTGTGGCAGAGCCTGGCGGACATGGCGCGCGTCGGCGCGACGCCTCGCGGCGGCGTGCGGCGCCTGGCGCTCACCGACGACGATCGTCGCGGGCGCGACCTGTTCGCGCAGTGGTGCCGCGACGCGGGGATGACGGTGAGCGTCGACGCGGTCGGCAACCTGTTCGCGCGGCGCGACGGCGTCGATGCGCAGGCCGCGCCGGTGCTGATCGGCAGCCATCTCGACACGCAGCCCGAAGGCGGCCGGTTCGACGGCGTTTATGGCGTGCTCGCCGCGCTCGAGCTCGTGCGCACGCTGAACGACGCAGGCATCGCGACCGGCAAGCCGCTGGAAATCGTGTCGTGGACCAACGAGGAGGGCGCGCGTTTCGCGCCGGCGATGCTCGGCTCGGCCGTGTTCACGGGCGCGTTGCCGCTCGACGATGCGCTCGCGAAGCAGGACGCCGACGGCATCACGCTCGGCGCGGCACTGGACGCCTGCGGTTATCGCGGCGCGCGCGCGACGGGCGGCGCGGTCGATGCGTACTTCGAAGCGCATATCGAACAGGGCCCGGTGCTGGAGGCCAACGGTACGACGATCGGCATCGTCACGGGCGGGCAGGCGATCCGCTGGCTCGACGTGACGGTGACGGGCGTGGCCGCGCATGCGGGCACGACACCGATGCCGTATCGCAAGGACGCGTATTTCGCGAGCGCGCAGATGGCGCTCGAACTCGAACGGATCGTCGCCGGTCATGCGCCGCGCGGGCTCGCGACGATCGGGCAGGTCGGCATCCGCAACGCGTCGCGCAACACCATTGCCGGCGACGTGACGTTCACGGTCGATCTCCGTCATCACGACGATGCGCAAGTCGACGCGATGGAGCGCGAACTGCGTGATGCGTGCGCACGTGTCGCCGCGACGCGCGGCGTGCAGGTCGCGATCGACACCTGCTGGCGCAGCCCGGCGACGCCGTTCGATCGCGACTGCGTCGAACTGGTCGCGCAGGCGGCTGCGGCGTTCGGCTATACGAACGAGCGGATCGTCAGCGGCGCCGGGCACGACGCGATCCTGCTCGCGCGCCGCGTTCCGACCGCGATGGTGTTCATCCCGTGCGTCGACGGCCTGTCGCACAACGAAGCCGAGGACGCACTGCCCGCCGACGTGACGCGCGGCACGAACGTGCTCCTTCATGCGGTGCTCGCGCGCGCCGGCGTCGCGGCGAGCGTTGCCGCGGCGGCCGCCACGCAGGATGCGTGACACCGCGAACCGATCGATCGACCGACAGAACAACCGACGAGGGCAAACGATGAACACCTATTTCCATCCCGAGCAGCTGCTGCACCATCCGCGCAGCTACCTGTCGCGCGGCCGGATGCGCGAGCCGCAGGAAGTGCCCGAGCGCGCGGCGCGGCTCGTCGCGGCCGTCCGGTCGCTCGACTTCGACGTGCGCGAGCCGGCCGACCGCGGCACCGCGCCGATCGCGGCCGTGCACGACATGAACTACCTGCGCTTTCTGGAAGAAGCGCACCGCGACTGGAAGCGGATGCCCGACGACTGGGGCGACGAAGTGATGTCGAACGTGTTCGTGCGGGACCCGAACCCGCTGCGCGGCGTGCTCGCGAAGGCCGCGCGTTATCTCGCCGACGGCAGTTGCCCGGTCGGTGCGAACACGTGGCGCGCCGCGTACTGGTCCGCGCAGAGTGCGCTTGCGGCTGCGGCCGACGTCAACGACGGTGCACGCGACGCGTACGCACTGTGCCGGCCGCCCGGCCATCACGCGCGCCGCGACGCGGCCGGCGGCTTCTGCTACCTGAACAATGCGGCGATCGCCGCGCAGTCGCTGCTCGGCCGCCATCGCCGGGTCGCGATCCTCGACACCGACATGCATCACGGGCAGGGCGTGCAGGAGATTTTCTACGGCCGCGGCGACGTGCTGTACGTGTCGATTCACGGCGACCCGACCAACTTCTACCCGGTCGTCGCGGGTTACGAGGAAGAGACGGGCACGGGCGCCGGCGACGGTTTCAACCTCAACCTGCCGATGCCGCACGGCGCGCCCGAGTCGGCATTCTTCGAGCGGCTCGACGACGCGCTGCGCGCGCTCGAGCGGTTCCAGCCCGATGCGCTCGTGCTCGCGCTCGGTTTCGATATCTACAAGGACGATCCGCAATCGCAGGTTGCCGTCACGACCGACGGTTTCGGGCGGCTCGGCGGGGCCATCGGCGCACTCGGGTTGCCGACGGTGATCGTGCAGGAAGGCGGCTATCACCTCGAAAGCCTCGACGCCAACGCGCGCGCGTTCTTCGGCGGGTTCGCCGCCGCGCGCTGACCGGCGCGGCGGGGTTCGGTCGAATGCGTGCGGATTGAGGTTTTCCGCGCGCATGCCGATAAGTCGCGCATCTGCCTGGATGGATGCACGAAGGAGGGCCGCACGATGACAGCCGGCCAGATCACACGCGGTGCGATCGCGCTCGCCGTACTGGGCGCAGGGTCGCTCGCGAGCGCGGCGGAACCGTCGATTCCGCTGCGAGTCAGTCTCGTCATTCCGGAAACCTGCACGATCGACACCGGCGCGCCGCAGGCGGCTGCCGACGCCGGCATGCCGAGCGTCAGTTGCATGCACGGCACGCCGTTCGTGCTCAGCCACGCGGCGCTGCCCGATGCGCGGTCGGCGCCGCGCGGCATCGGCACGGGCGCGCCGCCCGCATGGACCGTCACGTTCTGAACGGCGCGCCCGCCCGTTCGCGCCGTTGAACGCTAGAAACTGATCGTCGCGGTGATCATGTCGCTGTAGCTGCCGGGCGCGGGCGTGGCCTGCGCCGGCACCGCGCCGTACACGGTCACGACCTGCGCCGTGCCCGTGCCGACACCCGTGACCGTCGCGCTGCCGCCCGTGCCGTCGCCCCATCCGATCGAGTGCGCGGCGTCCGTATACAGCCCGTAACCGATCGTCCCGCCACCACCGCTGCGCTTCATCTGGCGCGCCGTCACGTCGCCGCTGCTGCCGCTGCTCAGCGCGATTTTCCACGCGTCGCCGTTGGTGCATTGCGCGGTGATCGTCCCCGTTGCCGCAAGCGTGCCCGACAGGATGCTCGCGGTGCCGAAGCTCACGTTGGTCGCGTTGATGTTGCAGTTGTTGATGACGTCCGCCGTCGCGCCGAACGGGAAGGTGCCGCTCGACGTCGTCAGCGATGCGCAGGTCGGCGCGACGAGCAGGTAGAACCCGGTGTTGATCGACGTCGTGTTGCCGCCGAACTGCTGCGAATAGGTCGTGGTGCTGTTGCCGGTCGTCGGCACGGTCGGCTGGTTTCCGGTGATCTGTCCGTACACGGTGACCGTCGCGGACGCGCTCGTGCCGAGCGCGGGTTTGGCGAGCGTGACGGACGCCGGCGTCGTGCCGGAATACACCGAGCCCCACGCGACCGAATGTCCGCCGTCGAGATAGAGGTCGTACTGCATCGCGTTCGTGCCGTTGACGAGGCTGCGCGGGCTCGTGCCGCCGAGGTTCAGGCACACGAGCACGTTCGGCACCAGCGAGACGGTCGACCACGTGCAGGTGACGCTGACGGTGCCGGTCGCGGTGACCGGTGCGTTGGAGATCGGGCTGACCGATCCGAAACTGACCGTCGACGCCGTGGCCGTGCAGGACTCGGCCCGCGCGTGATGCGGCACGCCGCACCACGCGGCGAACGCGATGACGAGCAGCAGCGCGAGCCTCATGGCGCCGCCCGGCAGGTGAGGGGCCCGATGGTCGGCAGCGTGCCGTTGCCGGGCGCGGTGAACGCGAATTCCGTGATGCAGCGCTGCGTGCCGGAGTCGATCACGAGGTGGTTGTCCTCCTTCAGCCCGTCGATGAACGTGAGCCCGTCGTAGCCGACGATCGTATCCGCGCCGCTTTCGGCGTGATGCACGCGCGCGCCGGCCGGCAGCGGGCGGCCCTCGGCGTCGCGCAGGATCACCGACGCCGCGCGATAGCGCGACACGCCGAAATGCGCGACGACACCCGACTGCGCCTGCGGCACGACCGTCATCGACGTGCGGGCGATCCGCGCATCGGCAGGCAGCTTCATCGAGTCGATCGCGATCTGGTTGTTCTGGTACGCGTTCAGGTCGGGCACGAGCAGGTGCCCCGCGCGGTCGGTCGTGCCGATCACGCGGTTCTCGTGCAGCACCGGAATGCCCGCGACGCCGTCGGTCGACACGAGCGCGAAGCCGTCGTCGATGCGGCGCGACACCTGCAGGCTGCTGTCCATGAACACGAGCGCGCCGCTCACGTCGAGCGACGCGCCGGTCTGTCGGTCGATGTGCTGCGCGGCCGCGATGACTTCGCCCGCGTGGCCGAGATACCGCAGTTGCGCCTGCCGGTAGGGCACCGCGCCCGTGCCGCCCGTCTGCACGCCCCAGCCCCAGCCGCCGCCGTAGTCGGGCGGGCGGCTCGCGTCGACGGTGTAGTTCGACTGGCCGCGCTGGCGGCCGACGGTCGTGTTGATCGACGTGTTGCGGCCGAGCCCGATGTTCAGCGACACGAACGCGCCGTTCGCACCCTGCTGCGCGAAGTCGCGGTACGCGCTCACGCTCAGCGACGCGAGATCGCCGAAGCCCAGCGTGTACGACACCGTGCCGATCCGCGTGCCCGGGCCTTGCGGCATCCGGAAGCCGATATAGCTGAGCGACAGGGTCTGTCGGTGCATGAACGGCAGCGCGAGCGTCGCCTGGTCGGTCGCCGCCGGCGCCGTCGCGCCGTCGCGCGATGCCAGGTCGCCGTAGCGGCCGAACGCGCGGATCGTCTGCGCGTTGATCGAGAAGCGCGGCTCGATCAGCTGGTAGCCCACGCTCACCTGCGTGCCCGGAAAGCGGCCGGCGCTGCCCGCGACCGCGCCGCTCACGACGCCCGCGTAGCCGAGCCGCAGCAGCGCGCCGACGCCGGCGTTGAGCACGCCGCCGGTCGCTTCCGCATGCCCCTCGACGGTCAGCACGTCGGTGACGCCGCGCCGCATCGAGCCGCTGACAGCCGGCCGCGCGTCGTAGTCGAACGACTGCCGCCCGTAGTTGCGGCGCAGGAAGCCGGCTTCGAACGAATAGCTCGACAGCCCGGCGGACAGCATGCGCGTATCGACGTAGAGCGGCACGGAGGTCGCGACGGTGCGGCCGAGCGCGTCGCGCGTGATGACGGTCGCCTGGCCGGCACCCCTGATGCCCGGCACGTCATGGATGAGGAACGGGCCGCTCGGCACGTTGCCGGTGTACTGGCGCACGTTGTTGATGTACAGGTCGACGGCCGACGGGACGGCCGCGGAGCCCGCGAGCGACGGGATCGGGAACGTGACGAGATCGGGGCGCAGCGCGAAGTTGCTGCGCCACTGGAAGCCGCCGATGCGCACCGAGCGCGTCCACGCGAGCGACCCCGAGATCGTGTCGCCGAGCTGCGTCGTGCCTGGCCGCGCCGGGTCCGAGCGGCTCCATGACGTATCGAAGCGCGTGTAGCGCCGCTGGCCGTTGTAGAAGGTCGCGGCGCCCGTGGTGTCGAACACGCCGCCCGGATCGAAGTAGCGCACGTCGGTGTAGAGCGAGTACTGCCGGTCGCCGATCGTCTGCGCGTACGCCTCGTAGTTGATCGCGACGCCGCGCGACGCGCTGGCCGCCTGCGTGGGCGGCAACGCACGGCTATCGACCGCGTATGGCCGGCGCAGCGAGTCGGGCATCTGCAGGTCGACACTCTGGCGTGCCGCGTCGTAGCGGTAGCGCAGGCCGGGAATCGCGTCGAGATCGACCGTCGCCGCGTCGGCGAGGCCGAGCCGGTCGGTTGCAACGCCGATCGTGCGCAGGTCGGCGCCGCTTGCCGACAGGCGGCCGTCGCGTTCGCGGAAGTGCGCGAGCAGCGTCGTGTTTTCGCCGTTGACGCTGACTTCGAGGATCACGTCGTGCGTGCCGTCGGTCATCACGAGCACCGGGAGTTCGTCAGCGCGCACCGGGCCGGGCGCGAGCAGGCCGCCGGCCACGACGGCCGCGAGCACGGCGCGCGGCAAGCGGCGCGGCGTTCCGCGTCCGTTGGCCGAGGGCGTGCCGGCGCGTGGCGAAGGGGGAGAGGCCGGGCGGCGCACCGGCGGTCTAGCCCGGCGGCTCCACCGCGACGACCGCACTGGCCGGCTGCGAATTGACGGCCGCCCGCACCGTGACCTTGCCGCCGAGCGCGACGCCGGCCGGCAGCGGCACGCTCCACTGGCCGGTTCGGCCCGCGAGCGCGTAGCCGAGCAGCCCGCGCGTGAGCGGGTACGCGCGCCCGTCGCCGGTCACGAGTTCGACCGACGCGAGTTGCGCGCGCCGCGTGCCGCCGTTGTGCACGCGCAGCACCCAGCCGCCGTTGCTGCGCAGGAGCGCCCAATCGAGCTGCGGCGCGCCGTTGGCGGCCGGCTCGACGAACACCGGAATCGAATAGCGCAGCCGGATCGACACGCCGTTGGCCGGTGCCTCGCCGGGCTGCGGCAGCTCGTCGATCAGCAGCCGGTAGGTCTGCTCGGTACCGGCTGGCGTACGCGAAGCGCGCACGACGCGGATCAGCTGCTCGGACTGCTTGCCGACCTCGATCAGCGGCGGGCTGGCGAGCAGATCCTGGGTGGGCGTCAACGCATCCTGGCCATTGGCCTGATCCCAGCGGAACACGCGCACCTGCCCGTACACCGGGCGCTCGCCCGGATTGCGGAGCGTGATGCCGGTGGCCGTGTCGTCGGCGCCGAATTCGATCGTGACGGGGGAAATCTGCAGCGACGCGGCGTGCGCGGCGCCGGCCGCGCACAGCAGCGCGGCGAGCGTTCGACGTAATACGGACATGGGAAGCAGCGCCGGTCAGAAGTAGGCGGTTGCGGTGATGGTCGTCTGATAAGTGTCCGGCTTCGGCGTGGCTTGCGTGGGCACCTGGCCGTAGACGGTGAAGGACTGTGCGGACCCCGTGCCGGTGCCGGCCACGGTGTCCGTGCCTTGCGTGTTGCCCCAGATCGTCGTCCGTCCGGCGTCCTGGTAGAGCTGGAAGCCGACCGTCGTCGACGTGTTGCCGGTTGCCGTGCCGGCCATCAGCCGGCTCGCGACGGTCGACCCCGTGACCAGGCCCGCATCGAGACCGACGTTGTACGGCGTCGTGTTGGTGCAGGTGACGCTCAAGGTCGTCTGCTGGTTGATCGCGGCGGACAGCACGCCGTTCGTGCCGAAGGCCAGCGGGTTCGCCGTGATCGCGCAGTTCGGTTGCAGCGTGAGCGTGACGTTGAAGGTGGCGGTCGACGTGCCGTTCGAATAGATGGCGGCGTCTGCGGCGGGTGTCGAAAGGCCGACTGACAGCGCGAGCGACAATGTGGTGGATACGATGGCGACTTTCACGCAGATCCCTCATCGATCGAATTTTCGTTGGATTTATGCCGCGCTTCGCAGGCCACGGTATCGCAGATGCTGATACGAACCGGCAATTCTTTCAATATTAAAATCGGCCCTGTTTCATTTTGTTACATCTGGATTGGGTGTTGGGTAAATAAACTCGGAAAGCATTTCTATTTGTGATTTCAATGTGCGAATTGAATGAAATATTTCCCGTGATGTAGCAAGTACTTCATGAATCATGCTGGATTCGGCCGTGATTTTTTGCCTGAATCGGCGGGATGAATCAGCCTGTACGGAACGGTTGATTAATGAATCTGGCGGAATTGAGGGGGTGAAAAATGAATCATTCAAGTGGATTGAATTGATTCCTGTAATTCGCGAGAGAATTTTATTCTTGTCGAAACGGGATTCGCGGATATTCCGGATATTCGGGCTTGAAGATCGAATGAAGTGGAATTGACGGTTGAAAACGAACGCGGCCGCATCGAGCGGCCGCGAACGTGTGTTGGTGCGCGGTGGTGATCCGGCATTCGTCGCCGGCGGACGGCGTGTCGTGATTACGAATTCGCGGCGGCCGGTGCGCGGCGCTGTTGCGCGATCTGCAGGAAGACGAGCGCGAGGCCGGCCGCGGCGATCAGCCCGCCGACGAGCGGCACGGCCGCATACCCGAAGCCCGCCGAGATCGCCGCGCCGCCGGCGGCCGCGCCGAGTGCGTTGCCGAGGTTGAATGCGCCGATGTTGACGGCCGACGCAAGGCCCGGTGCCTCGTGGGCCGCCCGCATCACGCGCATCTGCAGCGGCGGCACGACCGCGAACGTCGCGATGCCCCACACGAGCAGCGTGACGGCGGCGCCGGCATGCGTGCTGGCGAGCACCGGGAACGCGACCATCGTTGCGATCAGCAGCAGCAGGAAACCGATCAGCGTGCCGTCGAGCGAGCGGTCGGCCAGTCGCCCGCCCGCGATGTTGCCGATCGAGAAGCCGACACCGATCAGCACCAGCATCGCGGTCACGAAGCCTGGCGTGGCGCCGGTCAGATGCTCGAGCGTCGGTGCGACATACGTGTAGAGCGTGAACATCGCGCCGGCGCCGAGCACGGTCGTCCCGAGCGCGCCGAGCACCACGGGGCGCGTCAGCACCGAGAGTTCGGCGCGCAGGTCGGGCATCTTGCCGGCTTCGCCCTTCGGCAGCGCGGCGAACAGCCCCGCGATCGCAACCAGGCCGAGGCCCGCGGTCGCGGCGAACGACATGCGCCAGCCGATGATCTGGCCGAGCCAGGTCGCGGCCGGCACGCCGCCGACGTTCGCGATCGTGAGACCCATGAACATCGTCGCGACCGCGCTGGCCTGCTTTTCGCGCGGCACGAGGCTGGCCGCGACCACCGAGCCGAGCCCGAAGAAGGCGCCGTGGTTGAGGCTCGTCACGAGGCGGGCGAGCAGCAGCGTCGTGTAGCCCGGCGCGAGCGCCGACAGCAGGTTGCCGATCGTGAAGATCGACATCAGCGCGATCAGCGCCGAGCGGCGCGACCAGCGGGCGAGCAGCAGCGTCATCAGCGGCGCGCCGACCATCACGCCGATCGCGTAAGCACTGATCAGCATGCCGGCTTGCGGAATCGACACGTGCACGCCTTCGGCGATCACCGGCAGCAGGCCCATCGGCGAGAACTCGGTCGTACCGATGCCGAATGCACCGGCGGCGAGCGCCAGCAGCGGCAGCGCGGCGCCGCCGCCCGGGCGGGAAGGAGAGGAAGTCGTGGGGTTCACGCGATGTGCTCCTGTAATCGAGAAACAACGGCACGGGGCCATTGAGGACAGTGCGAAGTGTGCCTGCTTCACTTTTGCGGAAAAAGCCGTATCCGGACGAAATTATCTTGATTTCATTTCAACAATGCAGCGTACAGCGAAACCGGCAGGCGACGCGGGTGAACGAGCGGAGTGCTTTTGTGAAAGCGGGTTGTAAAGATGGGCGAGTGACTCTCGACCGGGAGAGCGCGATCCATGAGCGGTTCGACGCGGACAGATACCCGTTTTGCCCTTTTTCGCCCGGTGGCCCGGAAGCCGTCCGCCGCTCGTCCGGCGGCGCAGATCCGGCGGGCCGGCGAGGTGGCGGCCATCGCCCGGCGCGAGCGTCGCGTCACCACTGGAAACCCTTGGCAGACAAGGCGCGCAGGCAAAAAAAGCCCCGGCCACAGGGGGACCGTGACCGGGGCAGAAACGCATCCTCTCTTTGGCACGAGGGTTGGATGCGCGCGAAGTATATTTCGACGCGTGACAATTCGAACCGGCGTTAAACGGCCGTTTTGGGTGTCAATTTAAAAACACCGGCGCTGCGGCGCCTTCCGTCGGCGTTTTGAAAGATGTTTAGCGCAAGCGATGCTGGTGATTAGTACGTCAGGCCAGTCGAGCCGGCGTTTTGACGGAGAGGCATCCGGTCGTGGATCGACGGGGCGAATTCGGCCGCCCGATCGTAGGCCGGGCGCATCGTCGGTCGAACCGCGCCCGGTCAGCTCGCTTCGCCGGCCGCATCGCGCACGGCCGCCAGAAACCGAGCGACGACGGGCGACGGCGGCACGGCGGCGCCGTCGAACACGAACTCGATGTCGAAGCGGCTCGCGAGTTCGTCGAGCGCGACGAGCCGGACCGTGTGCGGGCAGGTCGGCGACGCGCTTTCCGGCACGAACGCACAGCCCATTCCGGCCGCGACGAGGCCGATCAGCGTCGGGATGTCGCTGCCGACCTGCGCGATGCGCGGCGTGAAGCCGGCCTGCCGGCACTGCGCCATCAGGAACCGGTGATGCGCGGCGGAGCGCTGCGCGTCGAACCACACGAACGGCTCGTTCGCGACGTCGGCCAGCGTGCGCGGCGCGGTGAAGTGTCCGCCCGGCGGCGCGGGCATCGCCAGCACGAAGCGGTCGCTCAGCAACCGTACGCCGGACAGGTGCGGCGCCTCGTCGCGACGCCACGCCATGATGCCGCCGTCGAGCTGGCCGCGCACCAGCGCGTTCGCCTGTTCGGCCGACAGCATCGGCGCGATCGACAGCTTGACGTCGGGGCAGGCATCGCGAAACGCCCTGAGGACGTTCGCGACGACAGGCAACGGCAGGCAGTTCGGCAACGCGCCGAGCCGTAGTTCGCCCAACTGGCCGGCCGCGCTGCGCAGCGCGCGCTCACGGCTGTCCTGCAATGTCGCGAGCAGGCCGGTCGCGTCCTGCAGGAAGCTCGTGCCGGCGGCCGTGAGCGTGACGCCCGTTGTGCGGCGGATCAGCAGCGGCGTGCCGATCGCGTCCTCGAGTTCGCGGATCTGCCGCGACAGCGCGGGCTGGACGATGCCGGCCGCACGGGCGCCCGCCATCACGCTGCCGGCTTGTGCGACGGCGACGAAGTAGCGCAGGTGACGCAATTCGATCTGGCGCATGCGGTATCCGTTCCGGTTCGTTGATATACCTGTGAAGCATAGCAAGTGCCATGCAATGGTATTGGAAAGCATGGAGAGCCTGCCGTACGATGGCCGTCATCGCCGCTCGCCCTCGCGCGTCGCGTGCGCTTCTTCCGTGCGCTTCTTCCGTTCGCTCCGTTCCCATTGGTTCCGTCCCCATGCCGCTTCATATCCCGACCCCCTATATCCGCTCGCAAATCGCGTCCCGCCGGCTCGGCAGGACCATCCGGCTGAAGCTCGATGCGCTGCAGCCGTCGGGCTCGTTCAAGCTGCGCGGCATCGGTGCCGTCTGCGAAGCGCGGCACGCGGCCGGCGCGCGGCGGTTCGTGTCGTCGTCGGGCGGCAACGCGGGCATCGCGGTCGCCTATTGCGGCCGCGCACTCGGCGTGCCGGTACGCGTCGTCGTGCCGGAAAGCGCATCGGCCCGCGCCCGCGAGCTGATCCGTGTCGAGGGCGCGGAGCTGATCGTGCACGGCCCGAGCTGGGCCGAGGCGAACGCGTTCGCGCAGTCGACGCTCGGCGAGCACGATGCGTTCGTGCACCCGTTCGACGACCGCGTGCTGTGGCAGGGCCACGCGACGATGATCGACGAGATGGCGGCGGCCGGCCCGAAGCCCGACGCGGTCGTGCTCGCGGTCGGTGGCGGCGGGCTGCTGTGCGGTGTGCTCGAAGGGCTGGCGCGCAACGGCTGGCACGACGTGCCGGTGGTCGCGGCCGAAACGGAAGGCGCCGACTGCTATGCGCGCTCGCTCGCGCAGGGGCGCCCGGCCGAATTGCCGGCGATCACGAGCATCGCGACGTCGCTTGGCGCGAAGCGGCCGTGCGATGCGGCGGTCGAATGGGCGACACGGCACGAGATTCATCCGGTCGTCGTGTCCGACGCCGACGCGGTGGCCGCGTCGCTGCGCTTCGTCGACGAACACCGGATCGTCGTCGAGCCCGCCTGCGGTGCCGCGCTGGCTGCGCTCGAGCGGCCGGTGCCCGTGCTCGCGTCGGCGACGGATATCGCCGTGATCGTCTGCGGCGGCGTGACGGCGACCGTCGAGCAGTTGCAGACGCTGCGCGCGACGTTGCGGTAGGTAAGGCGGCCGTCGATCGCGGCGAACGCGGCGAACGCGTGCATTGGCCGCGTATTCCCGCTGTGAAGTGTCGGCGCAATGCCGGCTACGCAACGGACAGGCAGTCGGCAGCGTGGAAATTCATGCGAGGAACGACGGGGAAGGGTGCGTATCGTCGCGCGGCGCCGGTTACGGCCGGGCGCGGCGATACGGGTGGCCGGTCAGTTTGCGGCCGGTGCGTTCGCGCCGGACGGGGCGGACGAGGCGACAGGATTGGCCGCGGCTGGCGCGGGTGATGAGCGCGAGGGCGCCGATGCCGATACGGGGGCCGATGCAGCGGACACGGGCGCGGGCGCGGGTGCGGCCGGTGTCGATGTCGGCGTCGTAGCGGCGGGTGTCGATGCCGGACTGGAAGCGGAAACAGGCACGGGCGCCGAGGCCGGTGTGGATGCCGCCCCGGACGCCGTTGCAGGTGCCATCGCCGGTGCGGGCGTCGACGCGGCGATTGGAGCCGGTGCCGCACCCGAAGCCGGAGCCGGTACCGAAGCCGGAGCCTGAGCCGGTACCGAAGCCGGAGCCGGTACCGAAGCCGGTGCCACACCCGCACCCGCATCCGAACCCGAACCCGAACCCGCACCCGACGCTGCCACCGGCGCGGCAGCACGCATCGCCGCCGGCGCGACCACGGCCGACGCCGCGGCCGGCACGGCATGCGCGCCCGATTCGGGGGCGACGGCCGGCAGCGAAAGCGGCACCGGCGCCGCGGGCGGCGTCGGCACGGCCGGGGTCGTCATCTTCATCGGCTCGCCCTGCGGCGTCGGCGCGGGTTCGGGCAGCGGCGTGACGGGTTCCTTCTCGGCGGCCTTGACGGTCGCGCGGTCGCGGCGGGCCGGGTCGATCTTCAGGAAATGCTCGACGAGATTGAAGAAGCGCTCATAGAACACGCCGGCGGGAATCGTCTCGCTGGCGGTCTTGACGAGCGCGTCGTCGCTCGACCCGATCGGCAGCGACAGCGAGCCGAACACGCTGAGCCCGACGCTGGCCGACGTATTCGACTTCTTCAGCGTGTAACGATCCTGCACCGCGTTGACGTACGCGATGCTCGACGAGCCGTCCGCGTTCGCGTCCGCGCACACGACGTGAAACTCGATCACGACGTGCATGTCGTTGTTCGGCTGGAAATTCTTGCTGCCGTCGACCGCATCGTTGCGCGACGACGACACCACATAACCCTGGCTCAGCAGCGCGCGCCGCGCGGCCTCGCAGGCCGCGTCGGATTTCGAATGGAACGTATGCGCATACGGGCTGCTCGTCGCGTCGAACTGTTCCTGCTGGTAGATCGGCTTGGGCGGCGACGAGCACGCCGCCAGCACGGTCGCGGCCGCGAGCGCGCACGAAACGGAAAACAGGCGAAATCGGTTGTGCATGGCGTCTTTCAGAAGGCTTGGCGAGAGGCCGCGCAACGGCGGTGCCTGGATGAAGCGCGCGGCAATCTCGTAAGGCCGGGGCGCCATTATAGTTTCGTTTGATGTCGCACTCGCTTCAGTCGGCCGGCGCGCCGCGCGCCGCGTCCAGCAATTTCGACGTCAGCGGATGGTGTTCGCCGCGCCGCGAGCGGATCGCGTGGATCTCCTCGGTCACGTCGCCCGCGCGCCCGAGCCGCCGCAACCCGCGCAGCAGCGACGCATCGTTCGCGCCGAGTTCGCTCAGCGGAAACACGCCGAGGCCGCGCGCCGCGAACACGGCCATCAGCGCGCTGTCCTCGAATTCCCCGGCCACGCGGGGCACGATCCGCTCACCTTCCAGCCACCGGTCGAGGCGCGCGCGCAGCGCCGAATGCGCGGTCGGCAGCAGCACGGGCAGCTCGGCGAGGCACTGCGGAAAGTGCTCCCGCGCGCCCGGCGTGACGAGTGCCGCGGGGCCGTACCAGTCGACCGGCGACGCGACGAGCCGCTCGCTCGTCACGCGCAGGTTCGAACCGGACGGCGCGCCCTGGCCGGCCAGCACGAGATCGAGATGATGCAGCGCGAGCTCCGCGAGCAGCGCGTCGTGCTCGCCCTCGTGGCACAGCAGCCGCAGCGTGGGGGTATCCAGAACGGGTGCCAGGATCGCGTGCGCGGCAAGCTTGGAGATGCCGTCCGCGAGGCCGACCGCGAGCCGCACGGTCGGCTGGCTGGCCGCCGCGCGCACTTCGTCGGGGATCAGCCGCCCCATCTCGAAGATCGCCTCCGCGCGCGCAAACGCAGCCTGGCCGGCGTCGGTCATCGCGACGCTGCGCCCGGCCGGGCGCAGCAACTGGTGCCCGAGCGCTTTCTCGAGCTCGCGCACCTGCGCGCTGATGGTCTGCACGGCCATGTCGAGCCGCCCGGCCGCGCGCGCAAAGCCGCCTTCCTTCACGACGACCCAGAAGTAGTACAGATGTCGGAAATTGAGCATCGGAACGTAATTTCGGAAAAACCGAACCAAAAATCAGATTCTCTCTGATTTTTACGAAGTTCTGGGCGGCATATCATCGGGCTTTCCACTTTCGAATCGGCCCATTTCATGGACTACCTGCTGACGCTTGCCGCCGACCCCGCCGTCTGGGCGGCGCTTCTGACGCTCGTCGTGATGGAAGTCGTGCTCGGCATCGACAACCTGATCTTCATCTCGATCCTCAGCAACAAGCTGCCCGAGGCGCAGCGCGCCCGCACGCAGCGCCTCGGCATCGCGCTCGCGCTGGTGATGCGCCTCGCGTTGCTCGGCAGCGTCGCGTGGATCGCGAGCCTCACCGAACCGGTGTTCACGCTGTTCGACCATGCGTTCTCGTGGCGCGACATGATCCTGCTGTCGGGCGGCCTGTTCCTCGTGTGGAAGGCGACCACCGAGATCCATCACCACGTGTCGCGCGACGGTGACGGCGCGGGCGGTGCCGGCGGCGCGGCAGGCCTGACGATGTGGGCCGCGATCGGCCAGATCGTGATGCTCGACATCGTGTTCTCGATCGACAGCATCGTGACCGCGATCGGCATGACCGAACACGTGCCGATCATGTTCGTCGCGGTGATCGTCGCCGTCTCCGTGATGCTGTTCGCCGCGCAGCCGCTCGCACGCTTCATCGACCGCAACCCGACCATCGTGATGCTCGCGCTGTCGTTCCTGGTGGTGATCGGCATGACGCTGATCGCCGAAGGTTTCGGCTCGCATGTGCCGAAGGGTTACATCTACGCGGCGATGGCGTTCTCGGCGTTCGTCGAGGGCATGAACATGCTGGCGCGGCGCGCGAAGGCGAAGCGTGCGGCACGGACGGAAGGCCGCTGAGCGGCTGCGCGCGACGCCGGCTGCCGCTCAGGCGGCACCCGGCTCGCGCGTTTCATACGGTATCCAGACGAAATTCGCACGGAAAGGAGAAGCGCGATGAAATGCCCTGTCTGCAAGACGCCCGACCTGCTGATGGCCGAGCGCCAGTCGATCGAAATCGACTACTGTCCGACCTGCCGCGGCGTATGGCTCGATCGCGGCGAACTCGACAAGCTGATCGCGCGCGAGGCCGGCGACGCGCCGGTGCGTCGCGACGAGACGCCCGTGCGGCACGATGCGCAAGCGCCGCGCGGCCATGACGGCGGGTGGGGGCGCGACGGCCGCGCTCACGACGACCGGGACAGGCACGATGGCCGCTCGCACGGCGATCGTTACAAGCATGACGGCCAGCGTCGCCGGAAATCGGTGTTCGACCTGTTCGACTTCGACTGACTCCGCCGATGTCGTCATGTCGTTGAAAAGCCCCGCCGGGCGCGTACCCGGTGGGGCTTTTTCACGCGTGCGGGACGACGGCACGCACCGATGCTTACGCGTTGCCGGCCGTCACGTCGATGCGGCGCGGACGCGTTTCCTCGCGGCGCGGAATCGTCAGCGTCAGCACGCCGTCGCGCAGGTTCGCGTCGATCCTCGACGTGTCGAGGTCGGGGCTCAGCACGAAGCTGCGCGCATAGCGCGTCGCGCGGATTTCGGCATGCCGCACGCGGAGGTCGGCCGGCGTATCGAGGTGCGTGTCGGCCTCGATCGTCAGCGTGTTGTCGTGCACCTTCACGTCGAGGTTCTCGCGCGGCACGCCAGGCAGGTCGGCCCGCAGCGTGACGCCGAGGTGATTCTCGACGATGTCGACGGCCGGCGTGATCGCGGGCCGGCGCGCCGCTTCGGCGGCAGCGGGTTGGACGGTGCTCGTTTGGCGTTCGGCCAGGGTCGGGTTCGCAGTCATGTCGGTATCCTGAATATTATTGAACGGTGATCGCGCGCGGCTTCGATGCCTCGCGCCGGCCGACGCGAATCAGCAGGCAGCCGTTTTCATAGCGGGCGCTGACCTGGTCGGGATCCGCGTCACGCGGCAGCTCGACGACGCGGCGGAACGCACCGTGAAAGCGCTCCTGCGCATAGGTGCGCAGGTCGTCGCCTTCACCGCCTGGCGCCGGCTTGCGCTCGCCGCTGATGGTCAGCAGGTCCTTGTCGATCGACACGTCGAAGTCGGCCGCGGCCATGCCGGGCGCGAACGCGACGATCTCGATCGCGCTGTCGGTGGCGCCGACGTTGAGTGCGGGAAAGGCGCCGGGCCGCACCGCGCGAATGCCGGACGGACGATCGCCGAGCAGGTTCGCCACCTGCCGCTGCACGCGGGCGAATTCGTCGAACAGGTCGCTGCCGAAATGGATACCGCTCATGTGAGTCCTCCTGAACAGGGAACGCGGGAGACGCGACGGCGCGACGCCTGCGGCGGGCGCGACGCGGGAGCTCCACTGGGTCGAAACGGGGGCAGTGCGTGGTGTGATGCACTGCCCGACGACGCGTAATTAGTGGCCGCCGCAGCGCATTTCAAGAGGGGATCCACAATCTGCATCAATGCAGGCCCGTGCGGTTCGATGCGACAATCGCCGCGATCTATCTGCAGACCAACGACACGGGACAACTCATGGACATTCGACGCATCGCGATCGTCGGCGCCGGCGTGATCGGCGCCAGCTGGGCCGCTTTCTATCTGACGCAGGGCTTCGACGTCGTCGCGACCGATCCGGCGCCGCAAGCCGACGCGCGGCTGCGCGACGCACTGGCCACGTTCCTCGGCGAGCGGGCCGCCGAGCTTTCCGCGCGGCTGTCGTTCGATGCCGATCTCGTGCGTGCGCTCGACGGCGTCGACTTCGTGCAGGAGAACGGCCCGGAGCGGCTCGACCTGAAGCGTGCGCTGTACCGGCAGATGGACGACGTGCTGCCCGCGCACGTGCCGATCGCGTCGAGTTCGTCGGGCCTGAAAATGTCGGACATCCAGACCGCGTGCGACAAGCATCCGGAACGTTGCCTGATTGCGCATCCGTTCAATCCGCCGCACCTGATTCCGCTCGTCGAGCTGGTCGGCGGCGAGGCCACCGGCCAGGACGTGATCGCGCGCGTGAAGGCGTTCTACGATGCGCTCGGCAAGCAGACGATCGTCCTCAACAAGGAGATGACCGGCCACGTCGCGAACCGGCTCGCGGCGGCGCTGTTTCGCGAGGTGTATCACCTCGTCGGCGAAGGCGTCGTGAGCGTTGCCGATGCGGACAAGGCCGTCGCATGGGGGCCCGGCCTGCGCTGGGGGCTGATGGGGCAGTGCCTGACCTATCACCTCGGCGGCGGCGCGGGCGGAATCGCGCACTTCCTCGAACACCTGTCGGGGCCGATCACGAGCTGGTGGGACGACCTCGGCACGCCGTCGTTCAACCCGGACGTCGATCGCAAGCTGAACGACGAATTGCGCGCGATCCAGGGCGGGCGCTCGATGCAGGAACTGGCGGCCGAACGCGACCGCCTGCTCGTCGAGCTGATCGACGCGCGGCGCCGCAGTTTTCTGCCGTGATCGCGCCTGGGCGGAGCGTTTCGGTCGGGCCGCGATCGGTCGGGCCGCGCTCCGCTACTGCTGCGCGGCCGTTTGCGGTGCCCGCGGCGTCTGGGCAAGCCACGACGGGCTCGCGGCCTGCACGAGTTCGCGGTTGCGTGCGCGCGTCTCGGCGCTCGGCGGGTAGTTGCCGTCGTTCGTCGGCAGTTCACCGTCGAGATAGGCCTGCTTGAGCTGGGCGATGACTTCCGCGCGTGTCAGGCCCGGTTCGGGCGCAGCGGCATCGGTCTGGGCAAAGGCGGGGGACAGCAGGGCGGCGGCGGCGGTCGCGACGGCGAATCGCAAGACATTCATGGCGTGCTCCGATCAAGGGGACGGGACACCGGATGCGCGCGGCGGCTGCCGTGCGTTCCGATGGGGCCCATTGTCGTGAGCGGGTGCTGCGCGGACGATGACGCGTTCCGGGCAGAACTGTCAGTTGCAGGCGCGGCCGGCCGCGCATGGGTGCGTCGCGCCCGGTGCGGTTACAACTCCGACGCGGCCGTGATCAGTGTGGCTTCGAGCGCGAGCGTCGATCGCGACGCGGCCGCCGGCCGGTCGATGACGTACTCGAGTTCGCCGAGTTCGGGCAGCCCCGCGTCGAGCCGCGCGAGCCCGGCCGGGATCACGTAGCCCGCGAACGCGCTGACGCCGAGCCCCGCGCTCGCGGCGGCGCGCAACACCGCGACGCTGCTGCTGACTACCGCGATCCGGTATGGCCGCCCGACGGCTTCGAGCGATTCGAGCACGCGGCGGCGCGACACGCTCGGCTCCGGATGCATCGCGAGCGGCAGCACGGCCTCGTGGCCGGTGATCCGCGAATCGGGGCCCGTGCACCAGTACAGCGGCTCGCTGCGGATCACGCGGCCGCGCCGGCTGCCCGCGATGCGCTTCGCGAACACGAGATCGTGCCGCCCTTCGTCGAGCGCGTCGAACAGGTCGCCCGACAGCCCGGTCGAGATCGCGAGTTCGACTTCCGGATTGCGCTGCACGAAGCTTGCGAGCGCGGCCGTCAGGTGCGCCGACGCGAAATCCTCCGACATCGCGAGCCGCACCTTGCCCGACAGCGGCGGCCCGCACACCGACGTGACGGCCTCGTCCATCAGTTCGAGGATGCGCACCGCGTAGCGGAACAGCGCGTCGCCGTGCTGCGACAGGTGCACGTTGCGCGTGTCGCGTTCGAACAGCGGCCGGTCGAGCAGCTCCTCGAGGCGGCGGATATGCTGGCTGACGGTCGACTGCGACAGGCTCACGCGCTCGGACGCGGCGGTGAAGCTGCCGGACTGGGCGACGGCGACGAAGCTGCGCAGCAGCTCGGGCGGTAACGGGCGCATTGCTAAATCCACTGAATCGGTTTCGACAACTTCATAAATGGCCGGATATTGCGGCGCTAGTATCGGATCACGCCTCGGTGCGTGCCCGTCACGGCGCGCACCGGATGCGTAGCCCGCGTCGTGCCGGCGGCTGCATCGGTCAGTCTACGGCATCCGGCGTCCGGCCCGAAACCGCATCATCCCATCGACCGCCCGAGAACGCGCCCGCACGACGGGCCGCCGGGCCGCGGCGCACCGCCGCAGGAGACAAGTCCGCGCACGGGATCGGCGTGCGGGGCCGGTTCCTGCATGCGTCCGGCGCCCGTCACGAAGAGACTGGAGACGACTCATGATCATCTACGGAACCGCGCTGCTGGCGTTCTGCCACCTGGCCGGCCTGTTCCTCGGCGACCTGCTCGGCAGCGCGATCGGCGTGAAGACCAACGTCGGCGGCGTCGGCATCGCGATGCTGCTGCTGATCTGCCTGCGCCTGTGGCTGCACCGGCGCGGCTGGCTGCCGAAGGAAACCGAGGCCGGCGTCGGGTTCTGGGGCGCGATGTACATCCCCGTCGTCGTCGCGATGGCCGCGAACCAGAACGTCGTCGCCGCGCTGAAGGGCGGCCCCGTCGCACTGCTGGCCGCCGTCGGCGCGGTCGCGATCTGCGCATGCTGCATTGCGGTACTCGTGCGCACCGGGCGCGACGACACGGCCTTCGCGGCCGTGCCGCAATTCGAAGAACAGTGACGGAGGCCGCCATGCTGCAGATGCTCGAAAAAGTCGTCGCCCACAACGGGCTCGTCGCGTCGTTCGCGCTGGTCGGCCTGATCATGTGGCTGTCGTCGATCGCGTCGCGCAAGCTCACCTTCGGCCGCGTGCACGGCTCGGCGATCGCGATCGTCATCGGCCTCGTGCTCGCCTATGTCGGCGGCGCATTCACCGGTGGCGAGAAGGGGCTGGCCGACGTCAAGCTGTTCGCCGGCGTCGGCCTGATGGGCGGCGCGATGCTGCGCGATTTCGCGATCGTCGCGACCGCGTTCGAAGTGCAGCCGACCGAGGCACGCAAGGCCGGGCTCGTCGGCGTCGTGTCGCTGCTGCTCGGCACCGTGCTGCCGTTCATCGTCGGTGCGTGCATCGCGCGCGCGTTCGGCTACACCGACGCGGTCAGCATGACGACCATCGGCGCGGGCGCCGTCACCTACATCGTCGGCCCGGTGACTGGCGCGGCGATCGGCGCGAGCTCCGACGTGATCGCGCTCAGCATCGCGACGGGGCTCGTGAAGGCGATCATCGTGATGGTCGGCACGCCGGTCGCGGCCAACTTCATGGGCCTGAAGACGCCGCGTTCCGCGATGATCTTCGGTGGCCTGGCCGGCACCGTCAGCGGCGTGAGCGCGGGGCTCGCCGCGACCGATCGCCGGCTCGTGCCGTATGGCGCGCTGGTCGCGACGTTCCATACGGGGGTGGGCTGCCTGCTCGGGCCGTCGGTGCTGTTCTTCACGACGCGCGCGCTGGTCGGCGCGTAGCGCGCTGCGATGCGGCCCAAGCGTGCGGGCCGCATCCATCGCGGCGTCCTCTGAGTCGCATTCGTCAACATCATCAATCGGCGGCGGCGCCAGGCTTAGAATGCCGCTGAACCATCGAAGCGGGAGAACTGTTCATGACGGGATGGAATCACGCGCGGCAGGCGCGCGATGCACGCCTCGCGGCCGGTGCGCGTTTCGCGCAGGGCAAGCGGGTCGATGCGCGCGACGCCGTCGCGTTGCTCGAAGCGGTGCTGCGGCCCGGCGACCGCGTGTGTCTCGAAGGCGACAACCAGAAGCAGGCCGACCTGCTCGCGACGGCGCTCGCCGACGTCGACAGCACGAAGATTCACGACCTGCACATGGTGCAGTCGGGCGTCGTGCTGCCCGAGCATCTCGACGTGTTCGAGCGCGGCATCGCGAAGCGCCTCGACTTCGCGTATTCGGGCCCGCAGTCGCAGCGCATCGCGAAGCTGCTGTTCGGCGGCAAGATCGCGCTCGGCGCGGTGCACACCTATCTCGAGCTGTTCGCGCGCTACTTCATCGACCTCACGCCGCAGGTCGCGCTGATCGCCGCGGTCAGCGCCGACGCCGACGGCAACCTGTACACCGGCCCGAACACCGAAGACACGCCGACCGTCGTCGAGGCCACCGCGTTCAAGGACGGCATCGTGATCGCGCAGGTCGACCGCATCGTCGACAAGGTGCCGCGCGTCGACATTCCCGGCGACCGCGTGCACTTCGTCGTCGAGGCGGGCCGGCCGTTCTACGTCGAGCCGCTGTTCACGCGCGACCCGGCCGCGATCACCGAAACGCAGATCCTCACCGCGATGCTCGCGATCAAGGGCATCTACGAACCTTACGGCATCAAGCGCCTGAACCACGGGATCGGCTTCAACACGGCCGCGATCGAACTGCTGCTGCCGACCTACGGCGAGAAGCTCGGGCTGAAGGGCAAGGTCTGCTCGCACTGGGCGCTCAATCCGCACCCGACGCTGATTCCCGCGATCGAATCGGGCTGGGTCGAGCAGATCCACTGCTTCGGCTCGGAAGTCGGGATGGACGACTACATCCGCGCGCGTTCCGACATATGGTTCACGGGCTCCGACGGGTCGCTGCGCTCGAACCGCGCGTTCTGCCAGACGGCCGGCCTCTACGCGTGCGACATGTTCATCGGCTCGACGCTGCAGATCGACCTGTCCGGCCATTCGTCGACGGTCACCGCCGAGCGCATCGCCGGTTTCGGCGGCGCGCCGAACATGGGCAGCGACGCGCGCGGCCGGCGTCACCCGAGCGAACCGTGGCTGAAGGCCGGCGCGGAAGCCGACCCCGATACGCCGGCGGCACTCAGGCGCGGCCGCAAGCTCGTCGTGCAGATCGGCGAGACGTTCGGCGACAAGAACGTGCCGATGTTCGTCGAGAAACTCGACGCGCTGAAGCTTGCCGACAAGCTGCAGCTCGACCTCGCGCCGATCATGGTCTACGGCGACGACGTCACGCACATCGTCACCGAGGAAGGGATCGCGAACCTGCTGATGTGCCGCGACAAGGACGAACGCGAGCATGCGATCCGCGGCGTCGCCGGTTATACGGAGATCGGCCGCGGCCGCGACCGGAAGATGGTCGAGCGGCTGCGCGAGCGCGGCGTGATCCGCCGTCCGGAGGATCTCGGCATCGATCCGCTCGACGCCGATCGCCGCTGGCTCGCCGCGCGCTCGATCAAGGATCTCGTGCACTGGTCGGGCGGGCTCTATGCGCCGCCGGCCCGGTTCCGCAACTGGTGAGGAAGAGGGCATGGAACAGTTGAACTATCGCTTCACCGCGCGCGAGCGCGCGAAGGGCGAGCTGGCCGCGGCGCTCGTCGGCGTGGTGGCATCCGGCAATCTCGAGGTGCTCGTCGAGCGCGTGCTGCCGGGCAACGAATGCGAGATCGACATCCGCACCGCGGCGGTCGGTTTCGGCGCGGTGTGGCAGGCCGTCGTCACGAATTTCGTCGAGCGGCGCACGCCGGGCGGCCTGAAGCTGTCGATCAACGACGGCGGCGCGCGGCCCGACATGGTGTCGCTGCGGCTCGCGCAGGCCGTGCGCGCGATCGAGGGGGCCGCATGATGAACGATGCGATCCACGACACGCCCGCGTTCGTCGCGAATGGGGCGAGCTGGTACGAAGCGTCGGCGCGGCAGCGCGTCGACGGGCTGCTCGACGCGGGCAGCTTCGACGAATTCCTCGGGCCGGCCGAACGCGTGACGAGCCCGCACTTGCCGCTGTTCGACCTGCCGCAGCAGTTCGACGACGGGATGGTGGTCGGCCACGGCCGGCTCGACGGGCAGCCGGTGTTCGTCGCCGCGCAGGAAGGCCGCTTCATGGGCGGGGCGTTCGGCGAAGTGCACGGCGCGAAGCTCACCGGGCTGCTGCGCGCCGCGCGCGAAGTCGGCAAGCCGGTGCTGATCCTGTTCGATACGGGGGGCGTGCGGCTGCAGGAGGCGAACGCGGGCGAACTCGCGATTGCCGAGATCATGCGCGCGCTCGTCGAAGCGCGTGCGGCCGGCGTGCCGGTGATCGGGCTGATCGGCGGGCGCGCGGGTTGCTACGGCGGCGGCGGATTGCTTGCTGCGTGCTGCTCGGCGCTCGCGGTGTCGGAGCAGGGCCGTATCAGCGTGTCGGGCCCCGAGGTGATCGAAACCAATCGCGGCGTCGAGGAGTTCGATTCGAAGGACCGCGCGCTGATCTGGCGCACGATGGGCGGCAAGCACCGGCGGCTGATCGGCGGCGCGGATCGCTACGTGGCCGATACGCCGGACGCATTCCGCGCGGCCGCGCTCGAGCTGATCGGGCGTGCGCCGACATTCGATGCGGCGATGCTGCGTGCCGAGCAGGCGCGTCTCGAGGCGCGTGTCGAACGGTTCGGCGCATGCAACGATGCGCTCGACGTTTGGCGCGCGCTCGGGGCCGACAAGCCGGAAGCGATTCCGGGCATGCCCGACGACACGTTCGCGTCGCTCGCGGATCAATTGCAGGAGAGCACGCATGACGCTCGATGAAGTGCTGAACGCCTTGTTTCCCCAGGGCCATTCGATCGCCCGCACCGGCGGCCTGTTGACGGGGCATGCGGAACTGGCCGGTACACGCGTCGACGTGATCGGCGTCGCCGACCGCTTGCCGTTCGGCATCGACGAGGCGCTGACGCTCGCGGCGCGCGTGCTCGACACGATCGCGCGCGGCGGCGACACGCCGATCCTCGTGCTCGTCGACAGCGACAGCCAGCGGATGAGCAAGCGCGACGAACTGCTCGGCCTGAACGAGGGGCTGTCGCATCTCGCGAAGTGCCTGATGCACGCGGATCTCGCCGGGCACCGGACGATCGGCGTGCTGTACGGCCACACGGCCGCCGGCGCGTTCATCGCGACCGCGCTCGCGACGCGCACGCTGCTTGCGGTGCCGGGCGCCGAACCGGAAGTGATGGACCTGCCGTCGATGTCGCGCGTGACCAAGCTGCCGATCGACGTGCTGAAGGAGATGGCGCGCTCGACGCCTGTGTTCGCGCCGGGGCTCGACAATCTCGTGAAGATGGGCGCCGTCGACGCCGTGCTCGATCCGGCCCGCGCGCTCGACGCGCAGGTCGGCGAATGGCTCGGCAAGCCGGCCGAACGCGTCGACCGGCGCGCTGCGCGCGGCCGGCCGGTGGCTGCCGATGTCGCGCGGCGCGTCGAGGCGCTCGCGCGTGCCGCGCGCTGAGATGCCGCTGCGCCGCCACACGCTCGTCACGTTGACGGCGGCGGGGTGGGGCGCGGCATTCGCGCGCGATCCCGCGCTCGCCGCCGATCCGCTCGTGCAGGCGTGGGCCGCGCGCGGCTGGCCGCTGATCGTGCGCCGCGCGTCGCCCGACGAGGCCGATGCCGGCCGCGTGCCGCTCGGCCTGCCGCTGCCGCCGTCCGCGGGCAAGCGGCGCATCGCGCTGAACGCAGCGGCCGATGCGCTCGCGACGGTCAGCCCGCTGCCCACTTTGTCCGATGTGCTCGCGGCCGCGCCCGACGCGTGGCGCGCACCGTTGCGCGAGCTCGATGCGCTCGGCGCGCGGTGCGGCGTGCAGGGCCGCGTGTTCGGCAGCCTCGCATGGCAGGCGCTGACGGGCGAGCCGTACCTGGGCGAGTCGTCCGACCTCGACATCGTGTTCCCGCTACCGGAAGCGGCATCGGTCGCGACGCTGCTCGACGGCCTTGCGGCGATCGACGGGCGTGCGCCCATGCGCATCGACGGCGAACTGCTGCGCAACGACGGCGCGGGCGTGAACTGGCGCGAACTGCACGCGCGGCAGCCTGAAGTCGCGGTCAAGACGGCGATCGCCGTCGAACTGATGCCGGTCGACGCCTTCACCGGGGGCGCGCGATGAGTGCATGGGCCGCCTGCCGCATACCGGCGCCGTCCGAAGCCGAGCGCATCGCCGAACTGGCCGAGCGCAGCCTCGTGCTCGAGATCGAGACCTATCCGAAGCCGGGGCTCGTCAGTCACGTCGACACCGGCAGTCATACCGACATGGATGCCGCGACCTTCGCACGCAGCGCCGCCGTGCTGCGGCCTTACTTCGCGGAACTGGCCGACGCAGGCGCGCGCGATGCGGACATGGCCGTGCTGCGCAAGATCGGCCTGCGCGGCGAGCACGCGATGCTCGCCGCGACCGGCGGCGTCAACACGCATCGCGGCGCGATCTTCGGGCTCGGGCTGCTGTGTGCGGCGGCGGGCCGGCATGCGATGCCGGGCGCCGTGCCGGGCGGGACGACGCTCGGCGCGTTCGTCTCCCGCCGCTGGGGCGCCGACATCCTCGGCGGCCCGCGCCTGCCCGACAGCCACGGCGAACGCGCGAGCCGCCGCTATGGCGTCGGCGGCGCGCGCCGCGAGGCGGCCGACGGTTTCACGACCGTCTATGCGGTCGGGTTGCCCGCGCTGCGCCGCGCGCGGCGCGACCTGCCCGGCGACCCGGAAGCGGCGCGCGTCGACGCGTGTTTCGCGCTGATCGCCACGCTCGACGATACGAACCTGCTGCACCGGGGCGGGCAGGACGGCCTCGAATTCGCGCAAGCAACCGCACGCGCGTTCGTCGCACGCGGCGGCGTGCGGGCGCGCGACTGGCGGCTACGCGCGGCCGCCGCGCATCGTGCGTTCGTCGCGCGCCGGCTGAGCCCGGGCGGCGCGGCCGACCTGCTTGCGATGAGCGTCTTCGTCGATGCGCTCGAAGCCGACGGAGGCGCGCGATGACGCTGGCCATCCTCTGCTCGGGACAGGGCGCGCAGCGCGCCGACATGTTCGACCTGACCGGCACCGCGCCGCAGGCCGACGCGCTGTTCGCACACGCCGGCCGGCTGCTCGGCGACGATCCGCGCGTGTGGGTGCGGCAGGCCGGGCCGGACGCGCTGCGTGAAAACCGTGCCGCGCAGATCCTCTGCACGGTCCAGGCACTCGCGGCGGCCGCGCTGTTCGACGCGGTGTGGCCGCGCCGGCGCTGCGTCGCCGGCTACAGCGTCGGCGAAGTCGCGTCGTGGAGCGTCGCGGGGATGATCGAGCCGGACGCCGCGCTCGACCTGGCCGATGCGCGTGCGCGTGCAATGGATGCCGCGAGCGGCGGCGACGAGCGGATGGTGTTCGTGCGCGGCCTGACGCGCGCTTCGCTTGCGCGATTGTGCGACGGCCGCGACGCGGCGATCGCGATCGCGAACCCGGGCGACGCGTTCGTGGTCGCGGGGCGCCAGCCCGATGTCGATGCGGTGGCCGACGACGCGTCGCGCGACGGTGCGCTGCGCGTCGCGCCCGTCTGCGTGCGGATCGCGTCGCACACGCGCCGGCTCGCCGCGGCCGTGCCGGTGTTTCGCGCGTCGCTCGCCGCGGCTCACGTGCGGCGGCCGTTGCCCGGCACGCGGCTCTTTTCGGGTATCGACGGCGCGTCGGTGCTCGACGTCGGCGCGGGACTCGACAAGCTGGCCCGGCAGATCGCGGAGCCGGTCGAGTGGGCGGCCTGTCTTGCCGCGTGCGTGGAGGCCGGTGCGACCGCGTTCCTCGAGCTCGGCCCCGGCCGCGCGTTGGCCGAGATGGCCGGCAGCGCATATCCCGCGCTGCCGGCGCGCAGCCTCGCGGATTTCCGTTCCGTCGACGGCGTCGCGAGCTGGCTCGCGCGTGTCGCGGCGGGCTGATCGACGGCCCGGAAGACCCTCGCCGGAGTCGCCTTTCGCGCTGTGTGTTGCGCCGGCGCAGCAGCCTTGCAGCCGGCGCTTGCCACACGAATTGGCGTCGCTAAAATGGCGCCCGCCATGAGACCAGCCGCCTTCCTTCTCGCCGCGCTCTGCTGCGCGGCGAGCGCCCACGCCAGCCAGATTCCGTCCGACGCCGCATCGGTCGGCACATACTTTTCGCATGACAATGCGGCGGCCGACGCGACCGTCGACTTGATCGAGCAGGCGCAGCGTCGCGTGTTGCTGGCCGGCTATACGCACGTGCCGCCGGCGGTCGCGAGCGCGCTGCGCGCGGCCCGCTCGCGCGGGATCGAGGTGCGTGTCGTGCTCGTGCGGTCGCCGCACGCGGGCCGGTACAGCGGTGCGGGCTATCTGAAATCGTCGGGTATCGACGTGGCGATCGAGTCGCGGCACGGCGATCCCGCGCCGCGCTTCGTGATCGTCGACGACAGCGTCGCGCTGACGACGCTGTCCGAAGGGGCGGCTGCGCATGCGGAAACGGTGAACGTGTTCCAGCGCGCGCCCGAGCTCGCGCAATCCTATGCGCAGTCGTTCTGGCGGCTGTACCGGCAGGCCGGCGGCCTCTGACCCTTTCCTTCGGTGCCCCGCGCGCCGGTGTGACCCTGCTTGCATCGGCGCTGCCGATGAACCATGCTCGTTGACAGGCGCCGGCGCGGGTTTCGCGCATCCGGCGCAACGGCAGGGAGCCGAACGTGTTCGAGTGTTTTGCCGATCGCACCGATGCCGGCTGCCAGCTGGCCGACGCGTTGCGCGATTATGCGGGCCGCGGCAATGTCGTCGTGCTCGCCTTGCCGCGCGGCGGCGTGCCCGTCGCTTATCCGGTCGCCTGCGCGCTGCACGCGCCGCTCGACGTGCTGGTCGTACGCAAGCTCGGCGTGCCGTCCGATCCCGAGCTCGCGATGGGCGCGATCGCGACGGGCGGTGCGATTCATCTGCAGCGTTCGGTGCTCCGCTCGATGAGCGTGTCCGACGCGCAGCTCGCCGATGTGATCGCGCGCGAGACGGTCGAACTGCATCGCCGCGAGGCGCTGTATCGCGGTGCCGCGCCGCCGCTGCCGGTCGAGGGGCGCATTGCGATCGTCGTCGACGACGGTGTCGCGACCGGCGCGTCGATGCGCGTCGCGCTGCAGACGTTGCGCGAGCGTCACCCGGCGCGCATCGTCGCGGCTGCGCCGGTCGCGCCGGCGGGCGCGCGGCACGCGTTCGACGATCTGGCCGATGCGTTCGTCACGGTGTGGCAGCCGCTGCCGTTCTTCGGGATCAGCCAGTTCTACGCACGCTTCGAGCAGACGAGCGACGACGAGGTACGCGCATTGCTCGACGCGGCCCGGCCCTGAGACACGGCATCACGTGCGCCTGATGCGGCGCGGGCGGGGGCGGCGTGTTTCGGCCCACGCGAACAGGCGCTGCAGCATCGGATGGGCCTCCCCGCGCCAGTGCACCCCGGTAAACAACCCGTAGTGATCGCAGTCGCCGATGTCGACGCGGTAGCGCTCGTCGTCGGCGAGGCCGCTGCACATGTCGAGCGCTGCATGCGTCTGGCCGGCGCCCGTGACCGCGTCGCATGCGCCTTCGACGGTCAGCAGTGCGACGCCGCGCAGCGCGGCCGGCTCGACGCGCCGCCCACCCACGTCCCAGGTACCGACCGCGAGGCTCATGCGCTGGAACACGATGTCGATCGTGTCGAGGAAATACTCGGCCGGCATGTCGAGCAGCGCCGTGTATTCGAGCAGCGCACGCCGTGCGCCGGCGAGCCCGGTCATGTCGAAGCGCGACGCGGCCAGCGCGTACGCTTCGATCAGCGACAGGAAGCGCTGCGGGTACACGAGCGCGATCTCGCCCTGCTGCAGATAGGTGGGAAACACGTGGCGGCCATGCCCCGCGAAACCCGGCGGCACGATGTCGATCAGGTGGCGGCGGCACCAGCCCAGCGAATGGGCCGCGGCGGCGGTGCCGAGCGCACTCGGATTCCGGCGCGCGTCGAGCGGGCCGCCGATCAGCGTGACGCTCGCGGGCGGCGCGAGACCGCGAGCGGCGCGCAGCGCGAGCGCGCCGAGCACCGGCACGGTTGCCTGGCACACGGCAACGACGTGCAGCGGCCGGTCGTCGTGCATGAGCCCGTCGACGAAGCCGTCGAGCGTCGCGACATATTCGTCGAGCCCGAAGCGGCCCGCCGCGAGCGGCACGTCGCGCGCATTGCGCCAGTCGGTCACGCAGACGTCGCCGTCCGCGAGCAGCGTCTCGACGGTTTCCCGCATCATCACGGCCGCATGCCCGGCAAGCGGCGCACAGAGCAGTACCGTGCGCCGCGCATCGACGCGCGTGAAGCGCCGCAGGTCGCAGAACGGCGTGCGCGCGACGATGCGCTCGCCGACGGCCGGCCACCTGATGTCGAAGTGCGGGGGCTCGCCCGGCGGCCCGAGCAGCGGCTCGAACAGGTCGTCGTAGCACGACGATGCGGCGTGCGGCAGCGTGGCCGCGGGCCACGCGTCGAACGCATGCCGCGTCGCCGCGCGCCAGGCGCGCATCCATTCCCGCTGCTGCTCGACGAGGGCGTACCACATGGCGAACCTTGGGGCCGAAGGGGCGTGAACTTGCATTATGGTCACTGTGGCCGGACAACGTGAGCCCCGCGTGCGGCCGGCTGATGTGCATCAAGCGCACGGGCGCGCTAGGCGAAGCCCTGCGGCGCTGCTACAGTCGTCGATCCCATTCCCTCAAGCGGAGCGTTTGCGATGAAGCTGATCGGCATGCTGGATTCCCCGTTCGTGCGCCGTGTCGCCATTTCGGCGAAGCTGCTCGACCTCCCGTTCGAACACGAGTCGATCTCGGTGTTCCGTCATATCGAGCAGTTCAGGGCGATCAATCCGGTCGTCAAGGCACCGACGCTCGTGACCGACGATGGTGCGACGCTGATGGATTCGTCGCTGATCGTCGATTATCTCGACCATCGGGTCGCGCCCGCGCGGCGGCTGCTGCCCGAGGATGCGGCCGCGCGCCTGAACACGCTCGTGCCGGTCGGTTTTGCGCTGGCGGCCGCCGAGAAGAGCGTGCAGGTCGTCTACGAGCAGGCGCTGCGTCCGGCCGACAAGCAGCACGCGCCGTGGCTCGAGCGCGTGCTGAGCCAGATCGAGGGCGCATACGGTGCACTGGAGCCGCTCGTCGCCGCCGCGAACGGCTGGTTCGGCGGCGCGCGCCTGCTGCAGTCCGACGTGACGGTGGCGGTCGCATGGCGCTTCACGCAGTTCATGGCGGCCGACTACCCGGTGCTCGCGCGGATCGATCCGGCCCGTTATCCGGCGCTCGCCGCGCATTCCGCGCGGGCGGAAGCGCTGCCGGCCTTCGTCGAAACGCCGCTCGCGTAGGCTCGCCGGCGGGCCATCCGGCCGCTGCGGGCCGCTGCCGGCTGCCCGCCGGGCCTTGCCAGGCAAGCGTCGGCCGATTGTTCTCCGCGGCTGACAAGTGACTTCGCATTCGTGCGGTTTATCCGGCGGGCGCCGATCCCTAGAATCCACTCCATCGAACGACGCCTTGCCTGATGGAGCTGATGATGCGAACCCTGATCGAATCGAGCCTGTACCACCCGTCCGTCGTGTTGCCGCTTGCCGCGCTGACGCAGTTGATGGTCGAGCGCGATTTCAATCTCGGTCAGGTCGGGCTGATCGTCGCGACGCGCGGTGCACAGGCGGCCGTGTCGCGATCGCGCGCACTGCTGTTCTGCCGCCACTGCGAAGCGCACGCATGAACGCGTACGCGGCGAGGGGATGAAAAAAGCCCGGCCGGCGCAAGCCGGTCGGGCGGATCGGATTCGATCGGGCCCCGGCTTCGGCCGGGGTTTTTCATGGGCGACGCTCAGGCGCGTGCGGTCGACACGGCAGGGTACATGCCCGAATCGTCGTCCTCGCGCATCTGGCGCACGAGCTGGTGCGCTTCGCGGCGCGTCGCGACGGCCGGCGGCGAGCCCTTGAGCGGCTGGCGTGCGGTTTCGGCGAGTGCGACGACCGACACGATGCCGATCACGGCGGCGCCCATCATGTAGTACGCGGGCATCATCAGGTTGTGCGTGACGTCGACGAGCCACGCGGTGACCAGCGGCGTCGTGCCGCCGAACAGCGACACCGACACGTTGAAGCCGATTGCGAGCGCGCCGTAGCGGATCTCGGTCGGGAACAGTGCCGGCAGCGCCGACGGCATCACGCCGGTAAAGCACGACAGCAGCACGCCGAGGATCAGCAGGCCGCCGAACACCGATGCCGTGGTGCCGGCATGGATCAGCATCATCGACGGGATCGACAGCGCGAGCAGGCCGACGCAGCCGGCGAGCATCACGGGCTTGCGGCCGATCCGGTCGGACAGGCGGCCGGCGGCGAGCGTCAGCGGCATCATCAGCACCATCACGATCAGCACGAGCACGAGGCTGTGCGATTCGTCGAAATGCAGCGTCGACGACATGAAGCTCGGCAGGTACGACAGCACCATGTAGTCGGTCACGTTGAAGATCAGCACGAGGCCGACGCACAGCAGCAGTGCACGCCAGTTGCGCATCAGCGTTTCGCGGAAGCGCGCCTTCGGCACGGCCTTGTCCTGCGCTTCGCGCTCCTCGGCCTGGCGCTTGAACGCCGGCGTTTCCTCGAGCTTCATCCGGATGTACAGGCCGATCAGGCCGAGCGGGCCAGCGATCAGGAACGGCACACGCCAGCCCCACGACAGCAGCGCCTCCTGCGACAGCGACGCGGTGAGCAGCGCGACGACACCGGCACCCATCACATAGCCGATCAGCGTGCCGAATTCGAGGAAGCTGCCCATGAAGCCGCGGCGCTTGTCGGTCGAGAACTCGGCGATGAAGGTGGCCGCGCCGCCGTATTCGCCGCCGGTCGAGAAACCCTGCACGAGGCGGGCGACGAGCAGCAGCACGGGGGCCATGATGCCGATCGACGCGTAGCTCGGAATGAGGCCGATCGCGAAGGTGCCGACGGCCATCATGATCATCGTGGCGGCGAGCACGCGCTGGCGGCCGATGCGGTCGCCGAGCGGGCCGAACACCATGCCGCCGAGCGGGCGCACGAGGAAGGCGGCCGCGAACGTGCCGAAGGTGGCGAGCAGCTGCGCGGACGGGCTGCTGGACGGGAAGAACACCTTGCCGAGCGTGACGGCGATGTAGCTGTAGACGCCGAAGTCGAACCATTCCATCGCATTGCCGATGGCCATCGCGCTGACGGCGCGCTTGAGCAGGCTCTGGTCGACGACGGTAATGTCGTCCGCGACGAGCGGGGCTTCGCCGGACGACGAAGCGGAGGAAGAGGCAGCGGTCGGGCTGACGTGTGTTGCGGTCAAGGTCATGCACTCCTTTGACTGCGCCGGAACGGGCGGGCCGTCCGACACGGTTTGCCGGCGAGCGCGGTGTCGTGTGCGGCGCGTCGGGGCAGGCCATTAAGCACTTACTGCACAGGCGGCGGTAAAGGGCCGTAAGGGGCTGCTTCGACGCGGGCCCGATGGGCCGTCGCGACAGTGCGCTCATGAAGAATGGGCCGCGTGATGCAAGCGGCAGATGCCGGTGCGGACGATGTCCGGCGTTCCGGCAAGCGCCCCGGAGGGGCAACGAAACGAGAAAAGCGGGCCTGTCGGGCGGGCTTTCCTGTGGGTGCAATTTCGGTCGAAGGGCCGGCCCGCAACGCGCGGACGGACTTCTCTCGAAATCGAATAGACAGAGATTGAATGTTGAAACAGGCGACATGATAGCACGATGACGGATGATCGTGCAAATTGCCGGGAAACGCCCGTCTGGCGGGGCGTTCGGCGGGGGCGGCTCGGGTATGATCGGCGGCGCGCGGCGGGGCCGTGCCGCCTCGCCGTGACGGGGGCGAATTCACGAGGAACCGGATGACCGAACTGATGAGGATCGCGGCGCTGTTCGCCGCCACCGCGCTGGCCGAAATCGTCGGCTGTTACCTGCCGTGGCTCGTGCTGAAGGAGGGGCGGCCGCTGTGGCTGCTGCTGCCGGCCGCGCTGTCGCTCGCGTTGTTCGCGTGGCTGCTGACGCTGCACCCGAGTGCGGCGGGGCGCACCTATGCGGCGTACGGCGGCGTGTACATCGCGGTGGCGCTGGCCTGGCTGCGGGTGGTCGACGGCGTCGCGCTGACCCGCTGGGACGTGGCCGGCGCGGCGCTCGCGCTCGGCGGAATGGCGGTCATCGCGCTGCAGCCGCGCGCGTGAGCGCGGCCGCGGCGCGTGCCGTGCGCCGCGTGTTTCAGGCCGTTTCGGCGGCGCCCGCGTCGGCGGACTGGCGCCATACGCAGGTGCCCTTGATCGACTTGTCGAGCTCGTCGAGCTGCGCCTGGTGCGCGGCGAGTTCGTCGTCGCTCGCGGCCACCACGGCCAGGTCGAGCGCGGCGAGCGACACGCGCTGGCCGTTTGCCGCGCCGCCGTCGGCACCCGCGTCGTCGAGCATGTCGATCACGAGGCTGTCCTGGCCGCGCGTCATCGCGAGATAGACCTCGGCGAGCAGTTCCGAGTCGAGCAGTGCGCCGTGCAGCGTACGGTGCGCGTTGCTGATGCCGAAGCGGTCGCACAGCGCGTCGAGCGAGTTGCGCTTGCCGGGGAACATCTGCTTGGCCTGCACGAGCGTGTCGATCACGCCGCCGCAATGTTCGGTGAACGGCGGCAGGCCGAGCCGCGCGAATTCCGCGTCGAGAAAGCCAAGGTCGAACGGCGCATTGTGGATGATCAGCTCGGCGTCCTTCACGAAGTCGCGGATCTGGTCGGCGACTTCCGCGAATTTCGGCTTGTCGCTGAGGAATTCGGTCGTGAGGCCGTGCACCGCCAGCGCGCCCGGATCGCTGTCGCGCTCGGGGTTCACGTAGAAGTGCAGGTTGTTGCCGGTGAGCCGCCGGTTCAGCAGCTCGACGCAGCCGATTTCGATGAGGCGGTCGCCCGTGCGGGCGTTCAGGCCGG
>Ga0209147_100129_pt1 | contig 122062 bp, 119 predicted proteins | sample AraplaCol_mLB_r2_FD_184278 | JGI IMG/M metagenome (GOLD analysis project Ga0209147, IMG submission 184278) | Arabidopsis root microbial communities from North Carolina, USA - plate scrape CL_Col_mLB_r2 (SPAdes) (version 2) | ecosystem: Host-associated > Plants > Roots > Endosphere | place: USA...
AAGTAAGCGCGGCGACTCAGAAGCTCGGCGCCTGCTGCATAACGCAGCGATGGCGGCTAGCCGAACAGAGACATGGAAAGCGTTTTATCAAGCACAGAGGGCGCGAGGCTATAGCACCACACAGGCGCTGGTAATACTGGCCCGCAAGCTTGCTAGGGTGGTGTTCGCTCTGCTGAAAGGGCAAAGCGAATATCAGCCAAAAGTTGGTTGAGGGTTGCCCCTCAACCATAGAATCTCCCACAGTTTGATCGCGGGGTGTCAGGTGGATATGCGCCGGCTGTCCGGTCGTCACGGGAGCAAGCTCCCTCGCCACAGGATCAGCGTCGTACCGAAGTTGTGTAGATACCGATGCTGCGATGGCGGTGTGTCAGTTGATAAAAGTGTTGCTGAACCACCGTTATCGCAGGCAAGCCAGCCTCCCATATTTCGAGCGCATTCCATGATGGAGCGCGGTCAAGTGTGGGAGCGGGCTTGCTCGCGAAAGCTATTGCAGCAGCACCAACAATTACCGGTAGTGCTTCTGTCCCCAAGCCAACAGCCCTTCAAGCAACTGCCTCAACACCACCCGAGTCGGCTCGGCCAAATCAGGGCGATAACGGAAAGGTTCGAACTCCTCCATATAGGTGCTCTGGCACAACTCCAGCTGCACCGCGTGGATATCCTGCGCGGGGTTGCCATAATGACGGGTGATATGGCCGCCCTTGAAGCGCCCGTTCAGCACATGGGTATATTGCGGATGCTGAGCGCAGATGGCTTCCAGCTGGCTGGCTAGCTGCGGGTCGCACGCAGCGCCGTTGAAGGTACCCAAATTGAAGTCCGGCAATTTGCCGTCGAACAGGTGCGGGATCAACGAGCGGATCGAGTGCGCGTCGAACAGCAACGCATAGCCGAACTCGGCCTTGAGACGTGCCAGTTCTTCTTGCAGTTGACGGTGGTACGGCCCCCAGATTTTCTGCAGGTAACTGGCCCGTTCCTCCTCGGAGGGCGTTTGCCCTTCCCGGAACAACGGCACGCCATCGAACAGCGTCTCGGGGTACAGGCCCGTCGTAGCGCCGGCATACAGCGGCGTGTTGTCGGAGGGCCGGTTGAGGTCGATGACAAACCGCGAGTACTCCGCAGCCAGGGTGCTGGCGCCCAGTTCTTCGGCAAAGTCATACAACAGGGGGATATGCCAGTCGGTGTCCGGCAGGCTTTGCGCCTCGGGGATCAACCCAGTCTCCACCGCAGGGGTGAGGCGCAGGCCGGCGTGGGGCATGCTGATCAGCAGCGGTACGCGGCCTTGCTTGAATGTCAGAACCTTATCCACAACTGCATCCTCTCAAACAGTGACGTCCGCGCCGTGGCGCACAACGCGTTTATCCAGCTCGCCACCCAGCCAGTAGGCCAGGTCGGCGGGGCGGTCGATCTGCCAGGCGACAAAGTCCGCGACCTTGCCCACTTCCAGGGAGCCATGGGTATCGCCCAGGCCCAACGCGGTGGCCGCGTGTTGCGTGGCACCGGCCAGGGCTTCTTCCGGGGTCATGCGAAACAGGGTGCAGGCCATGTTCAGCATCAGCCGTACCGACAGCGCCGGTGAAGTACCGGGGTTGAGGTCGCTGGCGATGGCGATCTTCACGCCGTGCTTGCGCAGGGCCTCCATCGGCGGCAGCTGGGTTTCACGCAGGAAGTAGAACGCGCCCGGCAATAGCACGGCGACGGTACCGGCCGCAGCCATGGCGATGGCGTCTTCTTCAGTCATGAATTCCAGGTGGTCGGCCGACAACGCGTGGTAGCGCGCCGCCAGGCTTGAGCCATGCAACGACGAGAGTTGCTCGGCGTGCAGCTTCACCGGCAGGCCAAGTTGCTGGGCGACCTTGAATACCCGCTCAACCTGCTCGGGGGAAAACGCCAGGTATTCACAGAAGGCATCGACCGCATCCACCAACCCCTCAGCGGCCAGGGCCGGCAGCATCTGGCTGCAGATGTGCTCGATGTAATCGTCGGCGCGGTCCTTGTACTCCGGCGGTAACGCGTGGGCGGCCAGGCAGGTGGCGCGCACGCTGACCGGCAGTGCTTCACCCAGGCGCCGGGCCACACGCAGCATCTTGCGTTCGTTGGCCAGGTCCAGGCCGTAGCCGGACTTGATCTCCACCGTGGTCACGCCGTCACGCAGCAAACTGCGCAGGCGCTTTTCAGCGCTCGAGAACAGCTCATCTTCGCTCGCCGCACGGGTTGCGCGCACCGTGCTGGCAATGCCGCCGCCCTTGGCCGCGATCTCGGCGTAGCTGACACCTTCGAGGCGCTGCTCGAATTCGCCACTGCGATTGCCACCAAACACCGTATGGGTGTGACAGTCGATCAGCCCGGGGGTGACCCACGCGCCTTGCAGGTCATGCACCTGGGCGTAATCCGCGGTTGGCGCCTGGCTGCGGGGGCCGACCCACTCGATGAGCGAGCCGGCAGTCACCATGGCGGCATCCTCGATGATCGAGTATTTGCCGTTGGCCATGGTTGCGACGTGGCAGTGTTGCCAAAGCGTTTTCATCAACGCCTCCCTAAGTTATCGATGAGACAAAACCGGGTCGTAATCGACCTTGGCCGTTTGCCCGGCGGCAGGCTTGACCCACAGCCAGTAGGCGATGATCAGCAGCACGATCCACACGGCGCCCACCATCAACGCCGCCTGGGTATCCGGGAAGTAACCGAGTACACCAAACACAAACAGCATGAACACAATGGCCGCTGCCGGCGCATAGGGCCAGAACGGCACCGGGAATTTCAGTTCGGCGACCTGCGCCTTGGTCATCGAGCGACGCATGGCGACCTGGGTAAACAGGATCATCAGCCATACCCACACCGTGGCGAAGGTGGCAATCGAAGCAATCAGCAGGAACACGTTTTCCGGGATCAGGTAGTTGAGCACCACACCGCCGAGCAAAGCGGCGCCCATGACCACCACGGTCATCCATGGCACGCCTTGTTTGGACAATTGCTCGAAGCCCTTCGGCGCCTGCCCTTGTTGAGCCAGGCCGTACATCATGCGGCCGGCGCCGAAAATGTCGCTGTTAATGGCCGACACCGCCGCCGAGATCACCACAATGTTGAGGATAGTCGCCGCCGAGCCAATCCCCAGGTTGCTGAAGATCTGCACGAACGGGCTGCCCTGGCTGCCGATCTGCGGCCACGGGTAGATGGCCATCAACACGAACAGGGTCAGCACGTAAAACAACAGGATACGCAGCGGCACCGCGTTGATCGCCTTGGGGATCACCCGCTGCGGGTCCTTGGCTTCACCGGCGGTGATGCCGATGATTTCGATGCCACCAAAGGCAAACATGACCACGGCAAACGAGGCGATCAGCCCACCGATGCCGTTGGGCATGAAGCCGCCATGGGCCCACAGGTTACTCAGTCCGCTGGCCTGGGTTTCGCCCGCCGAGTGAATGCCGAACAACATGATGCCAAAGCCGCCGAGGATCATCGCCACAATGGCACCGACCTTGAGCAACGACAGCCAGAACTCCATCTCGCCAAAGACTTTGACATTGCACAGGTTCAGGCCGCCGATCAGGAATACGATGCCCAGCACCCAGACCCAACGGGCCACTTCGGGAAACCAGAAGCCCATGTAGATGCCGAACGCGGTGACGTCGGCGAGGCAGACGATGATCATTTCAAAGGCGTAGGTCCAGCCGAGGATAAACCCGGCCATGGGCCCCAGGTAGGTGCTGGCATAGTGGCCGAAGGAGCCAGACACTGGGTTGTGCACGGCCATCTCACCGAGGGCGCGCATCACCATGAATACAGCAGCGCCGCCGATCAGGTAGGCCAGCAGCACGGCAGGGCCAGCCATTTGGATGGCGGAGGCGGAGCCATAAAACAGCCCGGTGCCGATCGCGGACCCCAGGGCCATGAAGCGAATATGTCGGGCGTTGAGCCCGCGTTTCAAACCTTTTTCTGGCTGGTGCATTTCTCGTCCCTAATTATTCTTATGAGGAGAAGATCGTTCCCACGCTCGGCGTGGGAACTCCGACCTGGACGCTCCGCGTCCGCTTTAAGAGCGGTGACGCAGAGCGTCACAGGATGCATTCCCACGCGGAGCGTGGGAATGATCAGGCACAGACCGAGTCGCGGTCAGAGGCTTGGCAGCAACCTGGCCGGCACCAGCTCATTCAGGCAGCGGCTGGCGAGCAGTTCGCTGGCGGCGTTGATGTCCGGGGCGAAGAAGCGGTCCTTGTCATAGAACGCCACCTTGTCGCGCAGGATGCCACGGGCTTTTTCCAACTTGGGCGAGGTCTTCAGGCCGTCGCGCAGGTCCAGGCCCTGGCACGCCGCGAGCCATTCCACCGCGAGGATGCCCCGGGTGTTCTCGGCCATTTCCCACAAACGCTTGCCCGCAGCCGGGGCCATGGACACGTGGTCTTCCTGGTTGGCCGAAGTCGGCAAGCTGTCGACGCTATGGGGATGGGCCAGCGCCTTGTTCTCGCTGGCGAGCGCGGCGGCGGTCACCTGGGCGATCATGAAGCCGGAGTTCACCCCGCCATTGCCCACCAGAAACGGCGGCAGTTGCGACATGTGCTTGTCCATCATCAACGAAATCCGGCGCTCGCTCAGGGAGCCGATTTCGGCAATGGCCAGCGCCATGTTGTCGGCGGCCATGGCCACGGGTTCGGCGTGGAAGTTGCCACCGGAAATCACGTCACCCTCGGCGGCAAAGACCAGCGGGTTATCCGACACTGCGTTGGCTTCTACCACCAGCACCTCGGCGGCCTGGCGCAATTGAGTCAGGCACGCACCCATGACCTGCGGCTGGCAACGCAGGGAATACGGGTCTTGCACCTTGTCGCAGTTCTGGTGCGATTGGGACACCTGGCTGCTCTCACCGAGCAGGTCGCGATAGGCCGCTGCCGAGTCGATCTGACCACGCTGGCCACGCGCTGCATGAATACGCGCATCGAACGGCGAACGCGAACCCAGTACCGCTTCCACAGTGAGGCCGCCGCAAGCGAGGGCGCCGGCGAACAGGTCTTCGCCTTCGAACAGGCCACGCAGGGCATAGGCCGTGGACACCTGGGTGCCGTTGAGCAGGGCCAGGCCTTCTTTGGCGGCCAGGGTCAGCGGCGTGAGGCCGGCGATTTTCAGCGCCTCGGTGGCTTCCAGCCATTGGCCCTTGTGGCGTGCCTTGCCTTCGCCAAGCAGTACCAGGGACATGTGCGCCAACGGCGCCAGGTCACCGGAAGCACCCACTGACCCCTTGAGCGGAATGTGCGGGTACACCTCGGCGTTGATCAGCGCGATCAACGCGTCGATCACCTGGCGACGAATCCCGGAGAAGCCACGGCTCAGGCTGTTGACCTTGAGCACCATGACCAGTCGCACCAGCGCATCGCTGATCGGCTCACCGACGCCGGCGGCGTGGGACAGCACCAGGGAACGCTGGAGGTTTTCCAGGTCTTCGCTGGCGATGCGGGTCGAGGCCAACAGGCCAAAACCGGTGTTGATGCCATAGGCGGTGCGGTTCTCGGCGAGAATCTGCTCCACGCAGGCAACGCTGGCTTCGATCTGGGCCGAGGCGCTGTCATCCAGGCTGAGGGTTACTGGCTGCTGGTAGATGGCACGCAGTTGGGCGAGGCTCAGTTGGCCTGGAATCAGGTTTAGCGCAGTCACATTCATTCTCCTTGTGAATTGTTCTTAGGTGTTCAGTGCAAATTCGGTAATGCGGTGTCTTTAAGCAGCTGGGCAGCGGCGGCAATATCCGGCGCCAGCCAGCGGTCCTGTTCATAAGCAGGGACCACTTCGCGCAGCAATCGCCAGGCGCGGTCGGTACCGGCACCGAAGCGCTGGTCCTTGAGAAACTCGAAAGCCTGGGCCGCCAGCAGGTACTCGATGGCAAGAATCTGGGTGACGTTGACCAGCACCTGGTGCAGCTTGAGCGCGGCGTTGGTGCCCATGCTCAAGTGGTCTTCCTGCAGGCCCGAGGTGACGAAATTGTCGAGCACCGCGGGTTGCGCCAACTGGCGGTTCTGCCCGCACAAGGACGCGGCGACGTACTGCACGATCATCATCCCGGAGTTGACCCCCGGGTTGCTCACCAGGAAGGCTGGCAGGCCGCTGACATGCGGGTTGACCAGGCGGTCCAGGCGACGCTCGGCCACCGAACCGATCTCGGCCATGGCGATGGCGAGCATGTCGGCCGCCATCGCGACGGACTGCCCGTGGGGGTTGGCCTGGGACACCACGCGGTAGCTGTCTGGCGTGCCCAGCACCAGCGGGTTGTCGGTGGCGCTGTTGAGTTCGGTCTCGATCTGGCGCGTGGCGTGTTCCACCTGATCGCGGGCCGCGCCGTGAATCTGCGGGATCGAGCGAATGCTCAAGGCATCCTGGGTGCGAATACCTTTACTGCTGGCAATCACCTCACTGCCGTCGAGCAAGGCACGCAGGTTGATACCCACTTGCTGCATGCCAGGATGCGGCTTGAGAGCAATGATTTCTTCGTCAAAGGCGTCGATCTGGCCGCGCTGGGCTTCGAAGCTCATGGCACCGATCACGTCGGCCCATTGCAGCAAGTGATGTGCATCGGCCAGGGCCAGGCAGCTCAGGCCGGTCATGCACGGCGTGCCATTGACCAGGCACAGGCCGTCCTTGGCGCCGAGTACCACCGGCTGCAAACCTTCAGCCTGCAACGCGTGTTGCGCTGTGACGATCTGGCCTCGGTAGCTCACATTGCCGACGCCCAGCAGGGCCACGCCGATATGGGCCATGTGGGTCAGGTACCCCACCGAGCCTTGGGACGGCACTTGCGGGGTGATGCCGTGGTTGAGCAACGCCAGCAGCGCGTGCACCACCTGCGGATGCAGGCCGGACTTGCCATGGCTGTAGTTGATGATCGCCGCGCAGATGATCGCGCGGGTTTGCTCATCGCTGAGCACCGGGCCGACACCACAGGCATGGCTCAACAGCGTATTGCGCGACAGTTGGCTCAGTTGCTCGGTCTTGAGCGAGACGTTGCACAGCGCGCCCAGGCCGGTGTTGACACCATAGGCACGCTCGCCGCTGGTGACGATGCGCTGCACGATGGCTTGGGCATTGTCGATGCGCGCCCAGGCGTGGCCCGACAGTTCGAGCATGGCGCCGTGGCGGGCGACGGCGACCACGTCCTGCCAGCGCAGTGGGGTGTCGGCGATGATGATTGCTGTTGCCTGGGACATCGTTGACCTCTTCATAATCTCTACAGCATTGCCGGCGTCATCGGGGGCAAGCCCGGCTCCCACATTTGAACTGTGTGAACCCCATCAAATGTGGGAGCTGGCTTGCCTGCGATGGCGTCCGTCAGACCACCGCCGCCCGCCGCTGAACAAACCGGTCCACATATTCATCCGCCGGCGAATGCAGGATCTCCCGCGGCGTGCCGACCTGGATCAGCTTGCCGTCCTTGAGGATCGCAATGCGATTGCCGATGCGCACGGCCTCGTCGAGGTCGTGGGTGATGAACACGATGGTCTTGTGCAGGGTCTTTTGCAGCTCGAGCAATTGGTCTTGCATCTCGGCGCGGATCAGCGGGTCGAGGGCGCTGAAGGCTTCGTCCATCAGGATGATATCGGTGTCGGCCGCCAAGGCGCGGGCCAGGCCCACGCGCTGGCGCATACCGCCAGAAAGCTGGTGGGGATATTTGTTTTCATAGCCTTTGAGGCCCACTGTTTCGATCCAGTGCAACGCACGCTCGGCGCAGACTTGCTTGGTTTCGCCACGCACTTTCAGGCCGTAGGCAACGTTGTCGAGCACGCTCTTGTGCGGCAGCAGGCCGAAGCTCTGGAACACCATGCTGATCTTGTGCCGACGGAATTGGCGCAGGGCTTCCATGTCCAGTTGCAGGATGTCTTCGCCGTCCACCAGGATCGCGCCACTGGTGGGGTCGATCAGGCGGTTGAAGTGGCGCACCAGGGTGGATTTGCCCGAACCCGACAAGCCCATGATCACAAAGATCTCACCGGTGCCGATGCTCAGGGACAGGTCATTGACGCCGACCACGCAACCGGTCTCGGCCAGTACCTGGTCCTTGGTCTTGCCCTGGCCGACCATGGCCAGCGCATCCTTGGCGCGTGCGCCGAAAATCTTGAAGACGTTTTTGACTTCGATTTTGCTGACAGTCGTCATTTGCTCGCCTCATGCCGTGGGCGGCCATAAGCCTGGGTAATGCGGTCGATGACCACTGCGAGAATCACGATCGCCAGCCCGGCTTCAAGGCCGCGGCCGACGTTGAGGGTCTGGATGCCGACGAGCACGTCTTCACCCAAGCCACGGGCGCCGATCATCGAGGCGATCACCACCATCGACAGCGCCATCATGGTGGTCTGGTTAATCCCGGCCATGATGCTCGGCAACGCCAGCGGCAATTGCACGCCGAACAGTTGCTGCCAGCGGTTGGCGCCGAAGGCGTTGATGGCTTCCATGACTTCGCCATCGACTTGGCGAATACCCAGGTCTGTCAGGCGAATCAGCGGCGGCGCGGCGTAGATCACCGTGGCGAAAATCGCCGGGACCTTGCCCAGGCCGAACAGCATCAGCACCGGGATGAGGTACACGAAACTGGGCATGGTTTGCATGATGTCCAGCAGCGGCATCAACACTGAACGCAGGCGATTACTGCGCGCCGAGAGGATGCCCAGGGGGATGCCGATCAACACCGAAATCACCGTGGCCACCATCATCAATGCCAGGGTTTGCATCAGCTTGTCCCACAGGCCAACCGCGCCCACCAGGAACAGCAGACCGACAATCACCGCCGTGGTCACCACCTTGCGGGTGGCATGCCAGGCAATACCGCCGACGATGGCCAGCATCAGCCACCAGGGCGCTGCGCGCAGCAGGCCTTCCAGGTTGACGATGGCCCATAGCAGGGTGTCGGAGATGTGCCGGAACACATCGCCGTAGTGGGTGACCAGTGCGTCCACCCAACCGTTGACCCAGTCGGCGATGGAAAAGGTAAAGCTTTCAGGGAACATATCGTGCTCTCGATCCAGTGGGTTGTGGCCAGCCGCCCGGCCACCCTTGAGGGTAGCCGTGCACACTTGACCTACAAGGCCGCGTCGATTTTCTTGGCTGCGTCGTCGCTCACCCAGGCGTGCCAGACTTCAGGATGTTCCTTGAGGAATATTTTCGCCAGTTTCGGCGACTCGATCCGCTCCTTGGCCATGCGGCCCAGGTTCTGGTTCAGCAGGTCGATGGGCAGGTTGACCTTTTCCAGCACGGCAACCAGTTCCGGGGCTTGCTCGTGGAAAGTCTTGGACAGGCCGACCTTGATGCTCACGGTTTTGTCCACGCCGGGCTTCTCTTCCAACTTGACCAGATCGACCTGGCCCATCAGCGGCGTCGGTGACCAGTAGTAGAACAGGATCGGCTCGCCACGCTTGTAGCTCGACAGCACCGCTGCATCCAGCGCCGGGCCGGTGCCCGGGCGGAAGTTGGTGTAGGTGCTTTCCAGGCCGTAGCTCTTGAGCATTTCGCTGTTGTCCAGCTCGCAGGTCCAGCCGGCCGGGCAGTTGTAGAAGCGGCCCTTGGACGGCTCTTCCTGGTCCTTGAACACCGAGGCGTACTTGGCCAGGTCGGCGATGTTTTTCAGGTCCGGCGCCTTGGCTTCCAGCTTGCGCTTGGCGTCGCCTTCGATCACATAGCGCGGCACGTACCAGCCTTCGACCGCGCCGACCACCGGAGCACCGACGGCCACGACTTTGCCGGCCTTCTCGGCTTTGTTCCAGACCTCGCTGCGACCTACCCACTCCTCGGCGAACACTTGGATGTCGTTACTGCCCAGGGCGTTTTCCATGGTGATGGAATTGCCCGGCAAGCTGTCGGTTTTGCAGTCGTAGCCTTTTTCCAGCACGGTTTGCAGGATGTCGGTGAGCAACATGCCGCTTTCCCAATTCAGGCCGGCGAATTTCACCGGTTTACCCGACTCGCACCAACCAGCCGCCTGGGCGCCGGCACTTGCCAGCACGCCAGCTGCGAACAAAGTAGCCAGCAAGGTCTTATTCATAGTCATTGTTGTGACGCTCCCAATCATGAAATGGATTACGGCAGTCAGTAGGCGTCCTGCCCTGTCCACGTCCCATCAGGCTTGTGCAGCCAGCCCGTTTGTTGTGGGTGAAGCGCCCTGCTCTTTTGGCAGGATCAGGTGATCGGGTACCGTGCCGTGCCATTTTTTTGCACACACGTAATACAGGGCCGCCGGCAGTACCAGGCCGATGATCCAGGAGATATCCACATCCCCCAGCGCGGCCACCAGGGGGCCGGTGTAGAACTTGGTAGAGATGAACGGCAACTGCACCAGCACGCCGAATACGTAGACGCTGATGCCCAGCAGGTTCCAGCGGCCGTAGCGACCGTTCGGGTCGGCCAGCGCCGGCACGTCATAACGCTCGCGGGTGATGCAGTAGTAATCCACCAGGTTGATCGCGCTCCAGGGCGTAAAGAACGCCAGCAGGAACAGGATGAACGACTTGAATGCACCGAGGAACGAATGCTGGCCGAGCAATGCGATCAGCGTGGCCGTGCCGACGATCATCAGCACAAACACCAGACGCTGCAGACGCGTGACCTCCAGACGCCCACGAAAGCCGCTGATGATAGTGGCGATGCACATGAAGCTGCCGTAGGAGTTGAGCGTCGAGATGGTGACCTTGCCGAACGCGATGCTGAAGTACAGCAACGCAGCGGTAGCCCCCGTGCCGCTCAAGCCAACGATGTACGCCACCTCGTGGCCGGCAAACTGCCCGTTGGACATGGCCGCGGCAAACACGCCGAGGACCATCGCCACTTGGGCACCGATGACCGAACCTGCGCCAGCAGCGAGAAAGGTTTTCACCGATGACGTGTGGCTCGGCAGGTAACGCGAGTAATCCGCCACGTAAGGGCCGAACGCAATCTGCCAGGAGGCCGCCAGCGACACGGCCAGCAGGAAACTGCTCCAGCTGAAGTGGCGGATCTGCAGGAGCGCGCCAACGTCGGTCTGGCTCATCAAGCGGCTGAACAGGTACACAAAGGCAACCACGCCAATCAGGCTGGCGACCCGGCCGATGAAGTGGATCACCCGGTAACCCAGCACCGTGACCAGCACGATGACACTGGCGAAGATCAGGATGCCGACGCTGTCGCTGACCCCGAACAACTGGCCCAGCGCCTGGCCCGACAGCACGGTGCCGGTGGCGGTGAAGCCCAGGTACATCAAGCACACCAACACGATCGGAATGGCCGCGCCGTACACGCCGAACTGCACCCGGCTGGAAATCATCTGCGGCAGGCCAAGCTTGGGCCCTTGCGCCGCATGCAGCGCCATGACGCCACCGCCGATCAGTTGACCGATCAGCAAGCCGATCAACGACCAGAACACATCACCGCCCAGCACCACGGCCAACGCCCCGGTGACAATCGCAGTGATCTGCAGGTTGGCACCCATCCACAGGGTGAATTGACTGAATAGACGACCATGTCTTTCCGCTTCCGGGATGTAGTCGATCGAACGTTTCTCGATCAACGGGGTGGTGTCGTTTGCAGCCATGTTGTTCAACCTCTGATGGATTGTTTTGTATGCATCTTGCTCTTCTGTGGGCGCTGGCTTGCCTGCGATAGCATCACCGCGGTCTTACTGTCAGACCGCGTCGTCTGCATCGCAGGCAAGCCAGCTCCCACAGGTACTGCGCCACCCGTTACTTGATCATCGGCAGGTTCAGGCCTTGTTCCTTGGCGCAGTCGATAGCGATCTGGTAACCCGCATCCGCATGACGCATCACCCCGGTCGCCGGGTCGTTGTGCAGCACGCGGGCAATCCGCTCGGCCGCTTCGTCAGTACCGTCGCAGACAATCACCATCCCCGAGTGCTGGGAGAAGCCCATGCCCACGCCACCACCGTGGTGCAGCGACACCCAGGTCGCGCCGCTCGCGGTATTAAGCAAGGCGTTGAGCAGCGGCCAGTCGGACACAGCATCGGAGCCGTCCTGCATGGCTTCGGTTTCGCGGTTCGGGCTAGCGACCGAGCCGGAGTCCAGGTGGTCACGGCCGATCACGACCGGCGCGGACAGCTCGCCGCTGCGCACCATTTCGTTGAACGCCAGGCCCAACTTGGCACGCTGGCCCAGGCCGACCCAGCAGATACGTGCCGGCAGGCCCTGGAAGCTGATGCGCTCGCGGGCCATGTCCAGCCAGTTGTGCAGGTGGGCATCGTCCGGGATCAGTTCTTTGACTTTGGCGTCGGTCTTGTAGATGTCTTGCGGGTCACCGGACAGCGCCGCCCAACGGAACGGGCCGATGCCACGGCAGAACAGTGGGCGGATGTAGGCCGGTACGAAGCCTGGGAAGTCGAACGCGTTTTCCACGCCCTCTTCCTGGGCCATCTGGCGGATGTTGTTGCCGTAGTCGAAGGTCGGGATGCCTTGCTTCTGGAATTCGAGCATGGCTTTGACGTGGACGGCCATCGACTGCTTGGCGGCCTTGATCACGACGGCCGGCTCGGTCTTGGCGCGAGCGCGGTATTCGTCCCAGGTCCAGCCGGCCGGCAGGTAACCATTGAGTGGGTCGTGGGCGCTGGTCTGGTCGGTGACCATGTCCGGGCGCACGCCACGCTTGACCAGTTCTGGCAGGATCTCTGCGGCGTTGCCCAGCAGCGCGATGGAGATGGCCTTGCCTTCCTTGGTGTATTTGGCGATGCGCGCCAGGGCGTCGTCGAGGTCGGTGGCCTGCTCGTCGACGTAGCGGCTGTTCAGGCGGAAGTCGATGCTGACTTGCTGGCACTCGATGTTCAGCGAGCAGGCGCCGGCCAGGGTCGCGGCCAATGGCTGCGCGCCGCCCATGCCGCCGAGGCCGGCGGTGAGTACCCAACGGCCGGTGAGGTCACTGTTGTAATGCTGGCGACCGGCTTCCACGAAGGTTTCGTAGGTGCCTTGGACAATGCCTTGGCTGCCGATGTAGATCCAGCTGCCGGCGGTCATCTGGCCGTACATGGCCAGGCCCTTGGCATCCAGTTCGTTGAAATGCTCCCAGCTGGCCCAGTGCGGCACCAGATTGGAGTTGGCGATCAGCACGCGCGGGGCGTTGCTGTGGGTCTTGAACACGCCGACCGGCTTACCGGATTGCACCAGCAGGGTTTCGTCGTCGTTCAGATTAGTAAGGCTCTCGACGATCTGGTCGTAGCACTCCCAGTTGCGCGCCGCACGGCCGATACCGCCGTACACCACCAGTTCTTTGGGGTTCTCGGCCACTTGTGGGTCGAGGTTGTTCATCAGCATGCGCAGCGGCGCTTCGGTCAGCCAGCTTTTGGCGGTGAGCTTGTTACCGCGGGCGGCGCGGATTTCGACGTCACGGTATTTTGTAGGCTTGGTCACAGCTAGGACTCCTCGGCGATCGATGCGCGAACAGGGATGGTGCAAAGTCTTACGCACACATCTTTACTTGTATGTACAAGCATATGCAATCGAGCGGCCAACTTTAGCCAGAGTGGTTGGGTTTTTTTTGCACGGGGCGTGCGAGCCTTGTAAATCAAGGCTTCAAAGCTTGATGAAATTTCTTACGGAGGTTTGTTGCAGCGCGGGGAATTTGTCACGGCAGCGAAGCTTTGCGTCACGCTGGGGCATTCGGTAACAAATTGGTGCGCGGAGTGGAAACAGATTTTGTGAACAATGCAAAAACAAAGGTGGGAGCTGGCTTGTCTGCGATAGCGGTGTGTCAGTCAGCGCATCAGCTACTGATATACCGCTATCGCAGGCAAGCCAGCTCCCACAGTTTTTAATCGCGTGCGGTCAGTTCGATGATGCAGCAGCGGCCAGTGACAGAGATATCCAGCAGGCCCGTGTTACCGTCCACTTGCAGGCAATCATGGTGGCCGAGCTTCTCGCCCAGCACCTTCACCTCATCCGCCACGCTGAACACCAGCACCGTCTGCGCGGTGCTGAAAAACTGCTGCACGCCATCCACCCACTGCAAGCGTGCGTGGTAACGCTGTGGCGAGTAGATCAGGTTGAAGTCGCGAATCGGCCCCGTGATCAAACGGCATGACACCTGGCTTTCGCCGTTGAACGCGAACGGCTGCAACGGTAACAACCCGCGCTGCTCCTCACCGTCTACGGTCAACACCATGCCGGCGCCTTTGATCACCGTAATCACGCGCTGGTAGCCGGCGAAGGTGGAAAACCCACCCGATTCGGCGATATCGGCAATCGACAAACGCCAGCCAAAACCCTCCAGGCCGGTGCCGGCGTCGCGACTGATTTCTTCGGTACTGCCGCCGCCGTTCTTCCACGGCATGCGCACGTAGTCGGCGGCACGCCAGACGTTGATCTCACTCATTTACTGAAGCGTCCTTCGAGGCTGTGACGGGAACCGGGGTGGATCAACCGCGCCGCAGTCACCGGCTGGCGACCCGACCAGGTGCGTCGGCGAATCAACAGGCACGGCTCGCTCGGCTCGATCTGCAACAATTTGCACTCGGCGGCATCGGCGAGGATCGCCTCAACCACATGCTCGCCCTCAGTCAACGGCGCGACCTGGTTCAAATAGGCATACGGGGTTTGCTGGGTGAAGTCCTGCTGCAAGTATTCCGGCGCGACCAGGGCGTTGACGAAACGGTCTTCTATTTGCACAGGAATGTCGTTCTCGTAATGCACGATCAACGAGTGGAACACCCGCCCGCCTTCGCGCATTTCCAAGGCAACGGCGCGTTCGGAGCCGGCGGCCTCTTCGCCCAGGGTGATCACCTGGCAAGTGTGCCGATGCCCGCGGGAGGCGATTTCATCGGCGATGTTATGCACTTCAAACAGGGCTGACTGGCTTTTCGGCTCGGCAACAAACGTACCCACACCCTGCATACGCACTAGCAGGCCTTCGGCGGTCAGCTCGCGCAGGGCGCGGTTGATGGTCATGCGGCTGAAGCCCAACTGGCTGACCAGCTCGCTTTCCGACGGCACGCGGTAATGGGGCGGCCAGTTGCCGTTGAGGATCTGCTGGCTGATCATCTGTTTGACGCGGGCATACAAGGGCGCCGGACTTTCGTCCATGTGGGCAGCCAGCGAAGACTTGGCGGGCGGAGTCGGCACAGGGAATCCTTGCAGGGGAAAAAGATGCATAGATTGCCGGAGTTTACCGAGCAGGCAAACGTCTGTATATGTATATACAAATAAACACACGACCGGGGTGCCTTGATCATGTCCGCTTTCTTTGCCGAACGCGCACTGCTGCCTAATGGATGGGCCAATGATGTACGTCTTGAAGTCAGCACCGATGGCCTGCTGACAAAGGTTGAGCCCAACGCCAGTGCAGAAGGTGCGGAGCGGCTCAGGGGCCCGGTGTTGGCGGGCATGCCGAACCTGCATTCCCATGCCTTCCAGCGCGCCATGGCGGGCTTGGCCGAAGTGGCCGGCAACCCCAATGACAGCTTCTGGACCTGGCGCGACTTGATGTACCGCATGGTCGGCAAGATCAACCCCGAGCAGTTACAGATCATCGCCCGCCAGCTGTATATCGAAATGCTCAAGGCCGGCTACACCTCGGTGGCCGAGTTCCATTATGTGCACCACGATCTCAGCGGCCAGCCCTATGCCGACCGTACGGAACTGTCCCGCCAGATCAGCCAGGCGGCCGCCAGCAGCGGGATCGGCCTGACCTTGCTGCCGGTGCTCTACACCCACGCGGGCTTTGGTGGCCAAGCGCCGAATGAAGGCCAGCGACGGTTTATCAACAGCACGGAACACTACCTGGACTTGCAAGCGCGCCTGCAGCCCATTCTGGCGGCACAACCGGCGCAGCAACTGGGTCTGTGCTTCCACTCCCTGCGCGCCGTCACCCCCGAACAAATCCATACCGTGCTGGCCGCCAGTGACAAGAGCTGCCCAGTGCATATCCACATCGCCGAACAGCAAAAAGAAGTCGACGACTGCTTGGCCTGGAGCGGCAAGCGCCCGTTGCAATGGCTGTATGACAATGTCGAGGTGGATGAGCGCTGGTGCCTGGTGCACGCCACCCATGCCGATGCCGACGAAGTGACACGCATGGCCAACAGCCGAGCGATTGCAGGTTTGTGCCTGACCACGGAGGCCAACCTGGGCGATGGGATTTTTCCTGCGGTGGACTTCCTCGCCCAGGGCGGCCGCATGGGCATTGGTTCCGACAGCCATGTGTCACTGAGCGTGGTGGAAGAACTGCGTTGGCTGGAATACGGCCAGCGCCTGCGCGATCAACGGCGTAATCGGTTGTATCGCAGTGACCAACCGATGGTGGGTCGCACGCTGTTCGATGCTGCGCTGGACGGTGGCGCACAAGCGCTGGGCCAGCCGATTGGTCGACTGCAAGTGGGCAAGCGCGCGGACTGGATAGTGCTGGACGGTAGCGACCCGTACCTGGCGACGGCCAGTGAGGATGGGATTCTCAACCGCTGGCTATTTGCCGGTGGTGATCGGCAAGTGCGCGATGTACTGGTCAATGGCAAGTGGGTGGTGCGAGATGGGCATCATGCTGGCGAAGAAGACAGCAGCCGGGCATTCACCCAGGTCCTGAAGGACTTGCTGAACTAACGGCCAACCCATGACAACTGTGGGAGCTGGCTTGCCTGCGATAGCATCAACCCGGTGCAACTGATGCACCGAGGTGCCTGTATCGCAGGCAAGCCAGCTCCCACATTGGGTTGAGGGTACTCAGGATTACTGAGAGGACTTTGCCATCTGCTTGTCCGACGTACGCCAGATCAGCCGCGTGGTGTCATACCCTTGCTGTCGCGCCCTGCTCAGCAGGTCTTCGCGGGTATCGGCACTCACCGTCGGCGTGCGCGACAGGATCCACATATAGCGCCGGCTCGGGCTGCCGACGATGGCGGTCTTGTAGTCATCGCTGACATACAGCACCCAGTAGTCGCCCTTGGCAACGCCCGGCAACAGTGATGTAAACCAGTTATTGAATTCCACCCACAGCTTGTCGGTCTTGCCTGGTACCTGCGGCGTAGCCGTGCCTTTGGCCTCTTGCCACTTCCACTCAGGCGTCAGGCAGCGGTTGAACACCGACATGTCACCATCAGGCAGCAAGGTATAGCGGGCTTCGGATTGCGCACAGTTGCGCTGAAAGTACATCGGCAACCGGGCCAACTCATACCAGGTGCCCTGGTAACGCTTGAGGTTGACGTTGCTCGCAGTCTTGGGTTGCAGATCATCGCCAGAATGGCTGGCGCAGCCCGCCAAAAACAGGCTGGCGCAAAGGAACAAAACAAAACGCATCATTCTTCTTCTCCCGCAGGCTCGCGCCCCGGTTTACTTCAGGCCTTGCCCGGAAAACATCAGAACTTTGTCACCGGCGTACTGCACGCTGATAAAGCTGTTTTTATCGCCCCAGGTGCAGCTGGACATGCCCAGTGCGCCGGAACAATCGGTTGGCTTGCCCAGCAACGACTCCACCTCGGCCTTGGCCATGCCGGCTGAGAGCTTTTGGTAGTTTTCTTGGGTGACCTTGCTGCAAGCGGCTAAGAGCACGCAAAAAGCCAGCAGGGCGAGACGGCGTATAGACATGGAAAAGCTCCTGGAGAGACAAAGCAGCTGGGGTATCTGCCAGAAGCTTAGAAGGGAAAAGGGGTGTCTGGTTCCCGATGGGGGGTGCTATTTATTTTTTATGTGAACTGGCCCCTTGAACCGTGTTTTCGAGTGAAAAATCACCGCCTTTCATCAGTTGCTGTCTAGCAAAGACCAAATTAAGACTAAAATCAGTCACACCTTGAGCAGGGGTCATCCCATGAAATTTTCTTCGCAGATAAAGCCGATCAGCTACTTGAAAAGTCATACCGCCGAGATCGTCAAAACACTCACGGAAAGCCGCGAACCCCTGGTCATCACCCAAAATGGCGAAGCGAAGCTGGTGGTGATGGATGTGAAGAGTTTTGAGGAGCAGGCAGAAACCATGGCCTTGTTAAAGCTATTGGCCCTGGGCAACCGGCAGATTGAATTGGGGCAGTTTCAAGACATGGAGGACGTGTTCGCCGAGCTGGACAAGGACGACGCTCAATGACATTCAAGGTTGTGATTCTTCACTCGGCAAAACGCGACCTTAAAGATATCAAGTCATACCTCATCCGGCAGTTCTCGACATCGACCTGGCAGCAGTCCTACGACGCGATGAAACAGGCCATGCGACTGCTTGAGTCTCAACCCTATGCTGGCTCGATACCGCAAGAGATCGAGAAGTTGAATCTCAGCCAATATCGACAGGTTGTCTGTGGCATGAATCGGATCATCTACGAAATTCGAGACCCGATCATTTACGTCCACATCATCGCCGACACTCGGAAAAACCTGCAGGCGTTGCTGCTGAAAAACCTTATTCAATAAAAACAAAAGCCCCGAAGCGCTGAGCGCATTTCGGGGCTTTTTTGTTACCGCAAGCTCTTACTTCTTGTGATAAGCCGTCACGCGCTCAACTTCTTCCTTCGAACCCAGGAACACCGCCACACGCTGGTGCAGGCCTTCAGGCTGGATGTCGAGGATGCGCTGGTGGCCGTCGGTAGACGCACCGCCTGCCTGTTCAACCAAAAACGACATCGGGTTGGCTTCGTACATCAGGCGCAGCTTGCCTGGCTTGGACGGCTCGCGGCTGTCGCGTGGGTACATGAACAGGCCACCACGGGTCAGGATGCGGTGCACGTCGGCAACCATCGCGGCTACCCAGCGCATGTTGAAGTTCTTCTTCAACGGGCCTTCTTCGCCTTCCATCAGCTCGTTGACGTAGCGCTTCACCGGTTCTTCCCAGTGGCGCTGGTTGGACATGTTGATGGCAAATTCCTGGGTAGAAGCAGGAATCGAAATGTCTTCGTGGGTGAGTACGAAGCTGCCCATTTCACGGTCCAGGGTGAAGCCTTTGACGCCGTCGCCCAGGGTCAGCACCAGCATGGTCTGTGGGCCGTAGATCGCGTAGCCGGCAGCAACCTGCTCGGTGCCTGGTTGCAGGAAGGCCTTTTCGTTCAGGGCTTCGTTCTGGCTCAGGTATTCGTTGGGGCAACGCAGCACCGAGAAGATGGTGCCGACCGGTGCGTTAATGTCGATGTTGGACGAACCGTCCAGTGGGTCGAATACCAGCAGGTATGCGCCCTTCGGGTATTTGCCTGGGATCTGGTAGGCATTGTCCATTTCTTCGGACGCCATGCCGGCCAGGTGGCCACCCCATTCGTTGGCTTCGAGCAGGATTTCGTTGGACAGAACGTCCAGTTTCTTCTGCACTTCGCCCTGCACGTTTTCAGTGCCCATGCTGCCCAGGACACCGCCCAGTGCGCCTTTGGAAACGGCGTGGCTGATTTCCTTGCAAGCACGCGCCACCACTTCGATAAGGAAGCGCAGATCGGCAGGCGTGTTGTTGCTGCGGGTCTGCTCGATCAAATAGCGACTCAAGGTAACGCGGGACATGGACGGCTCCGGAGAATGGGGGGCTGAAAACCCGCGCAGTTTAGCGCGAGTCGGGGCTGATTTCCTCTAATCAGAGGATTTAACGCCAATAGAGTTCACGACCAGGCTTGATGTGGGAGGGGGCTTGCCCCCAATTGCGGTCATTCAGTCAATGCATGAGTGACTGATCAACCGCTATCGGGGGCAAGCCCCCTCCCACATTTTTAACCGCGGCCGTCAGTCGAGGGCTTTCCAGATCTCGGTGGCATATTCGCGGATGGTGCGGTCCGAGCTGAACCAGCCCATGCGCGCTGTGTTGAGCACGGCCGAGCGCCACCAGGCCTTGGAGTCGTGCCAATGCGCCTCGACCCGCGCCTGGGCGTCCCAGTAGGCGTCAAAGTCGGCACACACCAGGAACCGGTCGTAGTCGATCAGCCCATCGATCAGGCCCACATAGCGGCCCGGGTCGTCCGGCGAAAACACCCCGCCACGGATCGCTTGCAGCACATCATTCAAACGATGGGAGGCAGCGATATCCGGCCCGGCGCTGAACTCGCCGGCGTGTTTGCGGGCCTCCACCTGCTGGGCACTGAGGCCAAAGATAAACATGTGCTCGGCGCCGACACGCTCGTGCATCTCCACGTTGGCGCCGTCCATGGTGCCGATGGTCAGCGCGCCGTTGAGGCCGAACTTCATGTTGCTGGTGCCGGACGCTTCGAAACCGGCGGTGGAAATCTGCTCCGACAAATCCGCTGCCGGAATGATGCTTTCCGCCAGGCTGACGTTGTAGTTGGGCAGGAACACCACCTTGAGCAGGCCGCGCACGGTCGGGTCGTTGTTGACGGTGCGGGCGATGTCGTTGGTCAGCTTGATGATCAGCTTGGCCTGGTGATAGCTGGCTGCCGCCTTGCCGGCAAAGATCTTGACCCGAGGCACCCAGTCGATGCCCGGCTCGGCACGGATCGCCTGGTACAGCGCCACGGTGTGCAGCAGGTTGAGCAGTTGGCGCTTGTATTCGTGGATGCGCTTGACCTGCACGTCGAACATCGCCGCCGGGTTGATCGCAATGCCCAGGCGCTCATGGATGATCTGCGCCAGGGCGCGCTTGCTGTGCAGGCGCTGCTCAGCAAACGCTTTGCGAAAGGCCGGTTTCTCGGCAAAGGGTTCCAACTCGATAAGACGCTGCTCGGGCTGGTCGAGAATATCCGGGCCCAGGGCTTCCACCAGCATATCGGTCAACTTGGGGTTGGCCTGATACAGCCAGCGACGGAAGGTAATGCCGTTGGTTTTGTTATTGATGCGTTCGGGGTAGAGCTTGTGCAGTTCGGAGAACACCGTGCTGCGCATCAGCTGGGTATGCAAACCGGACACGCCGTTGACGCTATGGGAGCCCAGGAACGCCAGGTTGCCCATGCGCACGCGGCGGCCGTTGTCTTCTTCGATCAGCGACACAGCGCGCAAAACATCGAAGTCGTGGATGCCTTTGGCACGCAGCGAGTCGATATGCTGGGCGTTGATCAGGTAGATGATCTGCATATGCCGGGGCAGCATGCGTTCCATCAAACCTACCGGCCAGGTTTCCAGCGCTTCGGGCAGCAGGGTGTGGTTGGTATACGAAAGGGTCTCGACGGTGACATCCCACGCGGCTTCCCAGGGAATGTCATGCAAATCGACCAGCTGGCGCATCAACTCGGCCACGGCGATGGACGGGTGGGTGTCGTTGAGTTGGATGGCGGCGTGCTCGCCCAGGCTCAATACCGAACCGTGCATGTTCTTGTGGCGGCGCAACAAGTCCTGCAGGGACGCGGAGACGAAGAAATATTCCTGGCGCAGGCGCAGTTCCTGCCCTGCTTCGGTGCTGTCGGCCGGGTAAAGCACTCGGGAGATGCTTTCGGCGCGGGCCACTTCGGCGACGGCGCCCAAATGGTCACCGGCATTAAAGCGCTCCAGGTGCAGGTCTTCTACGGCCCGTGCACGCCAGAGGCGCAGGGTGTTGACGCTGGCCCCGCGCCAACCGACGACCGGCGTGTCATAGGCCACGGCACGTACGGTTTCGTTGGGCGACCACACCTGGATCATCTTGCCGGAGGCGTCCGCAATGGTTTCAACGCTCCCGCCAAACCCGATCGGGTAAATCACCTCGGCGCGCTCGAATTCCCAAGGGTTGCCGAAATCCAGCCAGCGTTCGGTCTGCTCCTGCTGCCAACCGTCGACAATGGCCTGGCGGAACAAGCCGTGTTCATAACGAATGCCGTAACCGTGGCCCGCAATGCCCAGCGTCGACATGCTTTCCATAAAGCACGCCGCCAGACGGCCCAGACCACCGTTGCCGAGCGCCGCGTCGGGCTCCAGCAGGCGGATGCGCTCCAGATCCACGCCCAGCTCCGACAGCGCTTCGCGAGCGATCTCCAGCACACCCAGGTTGCTCAGGCTGTCGTAGAGCAAGCGGCCGATGAGAAATTCCAGGGACAGGTAATAAACACGCTTCTGGCCTTTGCGATAAATACGCCGCGTGTGGTCCATCCAGTGGTCGACCATCTGGTCGCGGGCGGCCAGGGCAATGGCTTCGAACCAGTCATGGTCGAAGGCGTGATCCGGGTCCTTGCCCACCGCGTAGGTGAGTTTGGTCAAGACAGCATCGCGGAATGCGGCTACCTCTGCTTCTCGTGCAAGCGGTTCCTGAGACATCGGTGCGACCTCGGGCGAGATTGAAGGAGTTGCTAGAGCCTAGTCGGTCTGACAGACGGTAGACGTGCTGGTTCGGCAGTTTTTTAACTCATTCGCCATGGACTGAATTTGATGCAGGGGTCGTGCCCGATCAGGCAGTGGCCAAACCTTTGAGCTGAAACCTGCAAAATATTGTTCAAAAAACCACCAATCCCGGTATGATCCCGCGCCCGTATACCGCCCCACCCTGGAACCCTGATGAAGCCTCAACTGATCGCCGCCGCGGAACTCGACCGTCTAGAGACCTGGCAGAAATATTCCGCCCACATGTGCGGCGGCTGCGTGTCCAGCTGCTGCACCCTGCCGGTTGAGGTGAAGATCAAGGACCTGATCCGCATTGGCATCGTCGATGAGTTCGAGCGCGGCGATCCGCCGAAGAACATCGCCAAGCGTTTGCAGAAAGAAGGCATCGTCGAGCGGTACAACAACAAGTCCGAAATTTTTACCCTGCAGCGCATGAGCAACAACGACTGCCTGTACCTGGATCGTAAGACGCGCTTTTGCACTATTTATGACAAACGCCCGGATACGTGCCGCAACCACCCGAAAATCGGGCCGCGGCCGGGGTATTGCGCGTATAAGCCCAAGGAAGTGGTGCGCGAGACTAACTTCAAGACCCTCGACAAGTTCTAAGTTTTTGATCGTTCCCACGCTCTGCGTGGGAATGCAGCTGTGGACGCTCTGCGTCCGCTCTTGAAAGCAGGACGCGGAGCGTCCCACGCGGCGTTCCCACACGGAGCGTGGGAACGATCACAACACACAGACTGCTGGCATAAAAAAACGCCCCCGGCCTTTCGACCGGGGGCGTTTTTCATTCAGCCTGAGTTAACTCAGTTCTTGGCTTTCTTGGCAGCGCGGGTACGCTCGCCTTCGTCCAGGATCTTCTTACGCAGGCGGATCGACTTAGGCGTGACTTCGCACAGCTCGTCGTCCTGGATGAATTCCAGGGCCTGTTCCAGGGTGAAGCGAACAGGTGGAACCAGAGCGATGGTTTCGTCTTTGCCCGAAGCACGCATGTTGTCGAGCTTCTTGCCTTTGGTTGGGTTGACGCCCATGTCGTTGTCACGGCTGTTCAGACCAACGATCTGGCCGTTGTAGATCTCTTGACCGTGCTCAACGAACAGCTTGCCACGCGCCTGGAGGGTTTCCAGGGAGTAGGTCAGCGCCTTACCGGTTTCTACCGATACCAGAACACCGTTCTGACGGCCGGACATGTCGCCGGACTTCATGGTGTCGTAGCGATCGAAGATCGAGGTCAGGATGCCAGCACCGTTGGTCAGGGTCAGGAACTGGTTACGGAAACCGATCAGACCACGAGCAGGGATGTTGTATTCCAGACGCACACGGCCTTTGCCATCCGGCACCATGTTGGTCAGGTCGCCCTTACGCAGGCCCATCTCTTCCATGACCTTGCCCTGGGATTCTTCAGGGGTGTCAATGGTGACGTTTTCGAACGGTTCCTGCTTCACGCCGTCAACCTGACGGATGATCACTTCCGGACGACCAACACCCATTTCGAAGCCTTCGCGACGCATGGTTTCGATCAGTACCGAGAGGTGCAGCTCACCACGGCCGGAGACCTTGAACTTGTCAGCCGAGTCGCCTTCTTCAACGCGCAGAGCAACGTTGTACAGCAGCTCTTTGTCCAGACGCTCCTTGATGTTACGGGAGGTCACGAACTTGCCTTCTTTACCGCAGAAAGGCGAGTCGTTTACCTGGAAGGTCATGGAAACGGTTGGCTCGTCAACGGTCAGAGGCTTCATCGCCTCGACGTTGTCCGGCTGGCACAGGGTGTCGGAGATGAACAGCGAGTCCATACCGCTCACGCATACGATGTCGCCAGCGAAAGCTTCTTCAACGTCGATGCGGTGCAGGCCGTGGTGACCCATCAGCTTCAGGATACGACCGTTACGCTTCTTGCCGTCAGCGCCGATAGCAACAACCGGGGTGTTCGGCTTGACGCTACCACGAGCGATACGGCCAACGCCGATAACACCCAGGAAGCTGTTGTAGTCCAGTGCCGAGATTTGCATCTGGAACGGGCCTTCACGGTCGACTTTCGGTGCTGGTACGTTGTCGACGATCGACTGGTACAGCGGGGTCATGTCTTCAGCCATGTCGGTGTGGTCAAGACCAGCAATACCGTTCAGGGCCGAGGCGTAGATGACTTGGAAGTCCAGCTGTTCTTCGGTAGCACCCAGGTTGTCGAACAGGTCGAAGATCTGGTCCAGAACCCAGTCCGGACGCGCGCCTGGACGGTCAACCTTGTTGATGCACACGATCGGACGCAGGCCGGCTTCGAAAGCCTTCTTGGTCACGAAACGGGTTTGCGGCATAGGGCCGTCTTGAGCGTCAACCAGCAGCAGAACGGAGTCAACCATCGACATTACGCGTTCTACTTCGCCGCCGAAGTCGGCGTGGCCCGGGGTATCCACGATGTTGATGTGGTAGCCGTTCCAGTTGATAGCGGTGTTTTTAGCCAGGATGGTAATACCGCGCTCTTTTTCCTGGTCGTTGGAGTCCATCACGCGCTCGTCGTTGAGCTCGTTGCGCTCCAGGGTGCCGGATTGACGCAGGAGTTTGTCTACCAGGGTGGTTTTACCATGGTCAACGTGAGCAATGATGGCGATGTTACGTAGATTTTCGATCACTTGTGTATCTCGATCAGAGGATTCGGTGTGCTGACAGGTCGTGGCAGCGATTAACAGTAGAGTCAGGCCTTGCCGTTACAGCTTGACGGCAGAGTCGGGGGGCCGGTGACGCAGGCCACAGGCAAACAGCCCCGGGCTCTTAGCTCGGTCGATAAACGCGCACATTGGCATGCCCCTCACTGAGCAAATGGTGGGCATGCAGGCGACTCATCACGCCTTTGTCGCAATACAGCAGGTACTGACGGCTGTCATCCAGTTCCTTGAAACGCGCGTTCAATGCATAGAACGGCAGCGTTTGTACGTCGATGCCAGGAATCTCCAGCGGCTCGTCGTCGGCGGCATCCGGGTGACGGATGTCGATGATGATCTGGCCGGCCAGGGCTTCGCTGACTTCTTCGATCTGCACATCCTGGCCCAATTCGTCGATCACTCGATCGATTGGCACCAGCTTGGCGTTCTCGAGCGCACGCTCCAGAATCGCCATGTCGAATTCTTTTTCTTCATGCTCCACGCGGTGACGCTTGGCGTGGGTCTTGGGGTTCACCGAAATGACCCCGCAGTATTCAGGCATATGCTTGGCAAAGTCGGCGGTGCCGATTTGCTCGGCCAGGTCGATGATGTCCTGCTTGTGGCTGGCGATCAGCGGGCGCAGCACCAGCTTCTCGGTCACGCAATCAATGATCGACAGGTTCGGCAGCGTCTGGCTGGAAACCTGGGAAATCGCTTCGCCGGTCACCAGGGCGTCGATCTGCAATTGATCGGCGATTCGGGACGCAGCGCGCAACATCATACGCTTCAATACTACGCCCATATGACTGTTATCGACTTTGCCGAGAATTTCGCCCAGCACTTCCTCGAACGGTACGCTTACAAATAGCACGCGCTGGGAGCTGCCGTATTTCTTCCAGATAAAGTGCGCGACTTCCATCACGCCCAATTCGTGTGCACGCCCGCCCAGGTTGAAGAAGCAGAAATGGCTCATCAGGCCGCGACGCATGATCTGGTAGGCCGCCACCGTGGAATCGAAACCGCCGGACATCAATACCAGGGTCTGTTCCAGGGCACCCAGCGGGTAGCCGCCGATGCTGTTGTGCTGGCTGTGGATCACGAACAACCGTTGGTCGCGAATTTCCATGCGCACTTCAATTTGCGGCGCTTTGAGGGAAATTCCAGCGGCACCGCACTCGCGACGCAGCTTGCTGCCGACGTATTTCTCGACATCCATGGAGCTGAACGGGTGCTTGCCGGCACGCTTGCAACGCACCGAAAAAATCTTGCCTTCAAGCGCATTGCCGTAGTGCTGCTTGCACTTTTCGGTGATGTCGTCGAAGTCGCCCAGCGGGTACTCATCCACCTGCAGGAAATGCGCGATGCCCGGCATGCAGCTCAGGCGCTCGGTCATGTCCTTCAAGGCTTTGGCGTCGGTAATGCGGGTTTCCAGCTCGAGGTTGTCCCACACGCCGTTCACCACCACAGCCGGGTCCAGATCACGGAGCACGGCACGGATGTTCTTGGCCAACTGACGGATGAAACGCGTCCGTACCGGTCGGCTTTTGATGGTGATCTCGGGGAAGACTTTAACGATTAATTTCATGGAAACAGCGCGCGCCGGGCCTGCTGAAAAAGGGGGGCGCGGATTATAGCGGAAATCGCTCAAGGTTTAACCAGTTAATATGCATTGCCTACGCAATGCACCAAAACGGGTCATTTACACAAATAAACGCTACATTGCAGTGCGCGATTTATGCCGTTTTTGCCGATTGCACCGTTATAGGGGCTATTTTGAGGCAAAACGGCCATGTTGGCGCACTGGCATGCAATTTGCTCTCTTGTGAGGCAGGTTGCCTTGGCGGAGTATCCGCGCCGGCATCACCCAAATTCTAAGGGCTAACTCCACTACCCAAGCCCGAAGCCACCCGGAGGACACCATGTCGAAGTCGGTTCAACTCATCAAAGATCATGACGTTAAATGGATTGATCTGCGCTTCACGGACACAAAAGGCACTCAGCACCACGTGACCATGCCGGCTCGCGATGCGCTGGAAGATGACTTCTTCGAAGTCGGCAAGATGTTCGACGGTTCCTCCATCGCCGGCTGGAAAGGCATCGAAGCCTCCGACATGATCCTGCTGCCAGACGACAGCACCGCCGTACTCGACCCGTTCACCGAAGAGCCAACCCTGATCCTGGTGTGCGACATCATCGAGCCTTCGACCATGCAAGGCTATGACCGCGACCCACGCGCCATCGCCCACCGTGCCGAGGAATACCTGAAGTCCACCGGTATCGGCGACACCGCATTCTTCGGCCCTGAGCCAGAGTTCTTCATCTTCGACTCGGTGAAGTTCAAATCCGACATCTCCGGCTCCATGTTCAAGATTTTCTCCGAGCAAGGTTCGTGGATGTCCGACCAGGACGTGGAAGGCGGCAACAAAGGCCACCGTCCAGGCGTGAAAGGCGGCTACTTCCCAGTACCACCGTTCGACTTCGACCATGAAATCCGTACCTCCATGTGCAACGCACTGGAAGAAATGGGCCAGACCGTTGAAGTTCACCACCACGAAGTGGCGACTGCCGGCCAGAACGAAATCGGCGTGAAATTCAACACGCTGGTGAAGAAGGCTGACGAAGTTCAAACCCTGAAATACTGCGTGCACAACGTTGCCGATGCCTATGGCCGCACCGCTACCTTCATGCCTAAGCCGCTGTACGGCGATAACGGCTCGGGCATGCACGTTCACGTATCGATTTCCAAAGACGGCAAGAACACCTTCGCCGGCGAAGGCTATGCCGGCCTGTCCGATACCGCCCTGTACTTCATCGGCGGCATCATCAAGCACGGCAAGGCCCTGAACGGCTTCACCAACCCGTCGACCAACTCCTACAAGCGTCTGGTCCCAGGTTTTGAAGCGCCGGTGATGCTGGCCTACTCGGCACGCAACCGCTCCGCCTCGATCCGTATTCCTTACGTCAACAGCCCTAAAGGCCGTCGTATCGAAGCGCGCTTCCCAGACCCGGCTGCCAACCCTTACCTGGCCTTCGCCGCCCTGATGATGGCCGGCCTGGACGGTATCCAGAACAAGATCCACCCTGGCGACGCCGCCGACAAAAACTTGTACGACCTGCCGCCTGAAGAGGCCAAAGAGATCCCACAAGTGTGCGGCAGCCTGAAAGAAGCCCTGGAAGAGCTGGACAAGGGCCGTGCGTTCCTGACCAAAGGCGGCGTTTTCAGCGACGACTTCATCGACGCTTACATCGCCCTGAAAAGCGAAGAAGAAATCAAAGTACGCACCTTCGTACACCCACTGGAATACGAGCTGTACTACAGCTGCTGATCCGGTAGCGCTGCTTGAGGTAGCGTGATGAGAAAGACCTCCTTCGGGAGGTCTTTTTTTTTGCCTGGGCGTTACGCTACCCCAGCTCTGCAAACCCAATCAAAGTGTGGGAGCTGGCTTGCCTGCGATAGCGCACTGCCGGCCACCTGCTATATCACTGACACACCGCCATCGCGGGCAAGCCCGCTCCCACAGGAGATCACCTTTGAGATATCGACTTGTATTTGCCCTGCTGTTCATCAGTGCCAGTGCGAGCGCTGCGCCGCCTACGCTCGAACCCCTGCTCAACAGCATCGCCGAACGCCTTGAGATTGCCGACCAGGTAGCACTGAGCAAGTGGGACAGCCACAAGCCCGTGGAGGACAAGAAGCGCGAACAAGAGGTGATCGCCAGCGTCACTGCCCAGGCGCCGAGCTACAAGCTGGACCCGGCCGCTGCCGAGCAGTTCTTCGCCGCCCAGATCGAAGCCAACAAACTGGTGCAATATACCCACCTGTCCGACTGGCAGTTCCAGGGCAAAGCGCCCGACGACCCGCGCCCGGACCTGGTCCAGCAGATTCGCCCGCAATTGGACGCGCTGCAAAAAAGGCTGCTGCAGCAGCTGGCTGACTTCACGCCCCTGCGCACAGACCCCAAATGCCCCCAATGGCTGGCCGAGGCCGTGCACGAACCGCTGAATGATCCGCTGCGCCAGCTGGCGATGATCCGCGCCACCGCCGAGCTTTGCATCTATAAAGGTTAAAAGGACTGCAAATCCAATTAAAAATGTGGGAGCGGGCTTGCCTGCGATAACGGTGTTGAATGCACCACAGCTATCGCAGGCAAGCCAGCTCCCACACTGACTGCGATTTGCCTTCAATCTTCAGTGGCTGAACAACCTTCACAAAACCGCACTATATTGGTGCGATAGCCTGCACCCTTCTCAATTGCCCAGCCCATTTTGGTTCGAAACTTCCCGTTGAGGCTGGCAGAACGCCACAGTTTCGCGCCTGAACCCCTTATTTCAGGGCATTAGCGCTTCTTTTCGGAGCCTTGGTTTGGTTTTTGCATTTTCCTTGTATCAGCGTGTGCCTCAAGCCCGCGCCTTGCTCCAAAAGAGGTCCCGATGACCATCAGCGATGCACTGCACCGTTTGTTACTCGACAACCTGACCACCGCGACCATCCTGCTCAATGCCGACCTGCGCCTTGAGTACATGAACCCGGCGGCGGAGATGCTCCTGGCGATCAGCGGCCAGCGCAGCCATGGGCAGTTCATCAGCGAATTGTTCACCGAGTCGGCCGAAGCCTTGAGCTCGTTGCGCCAGGCCGTGGAGCAGGCACACCCGTTCACCAAGCGCGAAGCGATGCTCACCGCGCTGACCGGGCAAACGTTGACCGTCGACTACGCCGTAACCCCAATCCTGAGCAATGGCGCGACCCTGTTGCTGCTCGAAGTCCACCCCCGCGACCGCCTGCTGCGTATCACCAAGGAGGAAGCACAGCTGTCCAAGCAGGAAACCAGCAAGATGCTGGTGCGCGGCCTCGCCCATGAGATCAAGAACCCGTTGGGCGGCATTCGCGGCGCGGCACAGTTGTTGTCCCGCGAGCTGCCGGACGAGCACCTCAAGGACTACACCAACGTCATCATCGAAGAAGCCGACCGTCTGCGTAACCTGGTAGACCGTATGCTCGGCTCCAACAAGCTGCCGTCCCTGGCGATGACCAACGTGCATGAGGTGCTGGAGCGCGTCTGCCAATTGGTCGAGGCCGAAAGCCAAGGTTGCATCACCTTGGTGCGCGACTACGACCCAAGCATTCCCGACGTGTTGATCGACCGCGAGCAGATGATCCAGGCGGTGCTCAACATCGTGCGCAACGCCATGCAGGCCATCAGCAGCCAGAACGAGCTGCGCCTGGGCCGCATCAGTTTGCGCACCCGCGCCCTGCGCCAGTTCACCATCGGCCATGTGCGCCATCGCCTGGTGACCAAGGTCGAGATCATCGACAACGGCCCCGGCATTCCTGCGGAGCTGCAGGAAACCATCTTTTTTCCCATGGTCAGCGGCCGCCCGGACGGTACCGGGCTGGGCCTGGCCATTACCCAGAACATCATCAGCCAGCACCAGGGCCTGATCGAATGTGAGAGCCACCCCGGCCACACCACGTTCTCGATCTTCCTGCCATTGGAACAAGGAGCCCCCACGACATGAGCCGTAGTGAAACTGTCTGGATCGTCGACGACGACCGTTCTATCCGCTGGGTCCTCGAAAAAGCCTTGCAACAAGAAGGCATGACCACCCAGAGCTTCGACAGCGCCGATGGGGTGATGAGCCGCCTGGCACGTCAGCAACCGGACGTGATCATTTCCGATATCCGCATGCCTGGGGCCAGTGGCCTGGACTTGCTGGCGCGCATTCGCGAGCAGCACCCGCGCTTGCCGGTGATCATCATGACCGCCCATTCGGACCTGGACAGCGCTGTCGCGTCCTATCAGGGCGGCGCCTTTGAATACCTGCCCAAGCCATTTGACGTGGATGAGGCGGTAGCGCTGGTCAAACGCGCCAACCAGCACGCCCAGGAACAACAGAACCAGGAAGCGCCGCCGACCCTGACCCGTACTCCGGAAATCATCGGGGAAGCGCCGGCGATGCAGGAAGTGTTTCGCGCCATCGGGCGCTTGAGCCATTCCAACATCACCGTGCTGATCAACGGCGAATCGGGGACCGGTAAAGAACTGGTGGCCCACGCCCTGCACCGCCACAGCCCTCGGGCGGCCTCGCCGTTTATCGCACTGAATATGGCGGCGATTCCCAAGGATTTGATGGAGTCCGAGCTGTTCGGCCATGAAAAAGGCGCGTTCACCGGGGCAGCCAACCTGCGTCGCGGACGCTTTGAACAGGCGGACGGCGGCACACTGTTCCTTGATGAAATCGGCGACATGCCGGCCGATACTCAGACTCGCTTGCTGCGGGTGCTGGCTGACGGCGAGTTCTATCGTGTGGGCGGGCATACGCCGGTGAAGGTGGATGTGCGCATCATCGCGGCCACCCACCAGAACCTGGAAACACTGGTGCATGCGGGTAAATTCCGTGAGGACTTGTTCCACCGCCTCAACGTGATCCGCATCCACATCCCGCGCATGTCGGACCGCCGCGAAGATATCCCTACCCTCGCCCGCCATTTCCTCAGCCGCGCCGCCCTGGAGCTGGCGGTGGAGCCCAAGCTGCTCAAAAGCGAGACCGAGGAATACCTCAAGAATCTGCCGTGGCCCGGCAACGTGCGCCAGCTGGAGAACACCTGCCGCTGGATCACCGTAATGGCCTCCGGGCGCGAAGTGCACATCAGCGACCTGCCGCCGGAGCTGCTGAGCCTGCCGCAGGACTCGGCTCCCGTGACCAACTGGGAACAGGCGCTGCGCCAATGGGCCGACCAGGCCTTGGCACGCGGCCAGTCGAACCTGCTGGACAGCGCCGTGCCAGCGTTCGAGCGGATCATGATCGAGACCGCGCTCAAACACACCGCCGGCCGTCGCCGTGATGCCGCCGTGCTGCTGGGTTGGGGGCGCAATACCCTGACGCGCAAGATCAAGGAATTGGGGATGAAGGTGGATGGTGGGGATGATGACGAGGGTGATGAAGCCTGAACCCCAAGACCGCTGAAGGCCCCGTGTGGGAGCCGGGCTTGCCAGCGATGACGGTGTGTCAGTCACCCAGTATAGGGCTGACACGCCGTCATCGCAGGCAAGCCAGCTCCCACATTGGTTTTGTGCAATGCCTGCAGACTGTGCACCGCTTCAATGCACGATGAACCGGCATTGAGCACAGACCAGAAAACTCGCCTATCGCTTTCGCTACAAATTTCTTGGCAGTAGAAACAAACAAAGCCCCGTATTCCGGGGCTTTGCGCTTTTTGGCATTTTTTTCCAGCAGCAATTGCAAGTTTTGGCACGCCCCCTGCAATAACCCCAGTACTACCCAGTTTCGGGGACCTTGGTACAGGCAGGCCGAGAATCCCCTCTTTAACACCGAAGCCTCAGGCTTCACCCCGTTTTGGGAGCCCTGGTACAGGCAGGCCGGGAACTCCCTCTTTTATTGCTCTTGGAGATGGATCTCCAGCCGCCAGCGGCCATCGACCTCTGCACCGCTCCACTCCCCACGCAACGGCCGAGCCGCCACCAGATTCAGCAGCAGGCCAGCGTCGGTCTTGCGGATGCGCCAATTCACGTCCTTGTCATTGACCTTGAGCTGCCCGCTGGCAGCCTTGCCCTGGGCGTCAAACAGCAACGCCACGGTGCCGTCGATATGCTCGCCGTGCAGCTTGGGTTCGTCGTTGAACCACACCACCAAACCATCGGCCGCAGGTTCTACCTGTTGCAGCTCAAGCGGCTCGGGGGTGGTCAAGCGACCGATCATCAAGCCAATCATCAAGCCGACAATCGCCAATGAGCCCAACACCCTCGGCAATAGCTTCGGTCTCGGGTCGTCTTCGGGGGTAGAATGCAGCGCATCTTTGCCTTCGGAGCCGTGCATGTTTCACGTCATCCTTTTTCAACCAGAAATTCCGCCGAATACCGGCAACGTTATCAGGCTGTGCGCCAACAGTGGCTGCCACCTGCATTTGATCGAGCCGCTGGGCTTTGACATGGACGACAAGCGCCTGCGCCGCGCCGGGCTGGACTACCACGAGTACGCCACCCTCAAGCGCCATGCCGACCTGGCCAGTTGCCTGGAGAGCCTGGGCCACCCTCGGCTGTTCGCGTTCACCACCAAGGGTTCGCGGCCGTTTCACGATGCCAGCTTTGCCGAGGGCGATGCCTTCCTGTTCGGCCCAGAAAGCCGGGGCCTGCCGGCCGAGGTGCTCGACGCATTGCCCGATGGCCATCGCCTGCGCTTGCCGATGCGTGAAGGCTGCCGCAGCCTGAACCTGTCGAACACCGTGGCCGTCGCTGTTTACGAAGGCTGGCGACAACTGGGCTTTAAATAAAACGCAAAACAAATGTGGGAGGGGGCTTGGGTGGGAGCCGGGCTTGCCCGCGATGCAGGCACCTCGGTGTGTCAGTCACACCGCAGTGATGCTATCGCAGGCAAGCCAGTTCCCACCCAAGCCCGCTCCCACATTTTTGATCGGCGCCGCTCAAAAAATCATTGAACGGTCGGAGCGCCTTCCTGTTGCATGCGCTGCAGCTCTTGGGCGTACAGGGCATCGAAGTTCACCGGGGCCAGCATCAGGGCCGGGAACGAACCACGGGTGACCAGGCTGTCCAGGGTCTCACGGGCATACGGGAACAGGATGTTCGGGCAGAACGCGCCCAGGGTGTGGCTCATGGACGCTTCGTCCAGGCCCTGGATCAGGAAGATACCGGCCTGTTGCACTTCAGCGATGAAAGCGACCTCTTCACCATTCTTGACGGTAACCGACAGGGTCAGCACGACTTCGTGGAAGTCGCCTTCCAGGGCTTTCTGACGGGTGTTCAGGTCCAGCGCAACGCTTGGGGTCCATTCCTGACGGAAGATCGCCGGGCTTTTTGGCGCTTCGAACGACAGGTCACGCACGTAGATGCGCTGCAGCGAAAACTGTGGGCCTTGAGCTTCTGCTGCTTCGGTGTTCTGTTGATCAGTCATCGCAGATCCTTCTTTATCTTGGGGTTCTTAAGGGGTTGGCAGTCAGACGGACAGCAGCGCATCAAGTTTACCGGCGCGCTCCAGAGCGAACAGGTCATCGCAACCACCGATATGCCGGGTGCCGATCCAGATCTGCGGGACCGACGTGCGGCCAGCCTTCTGGGCCATTTCGGCGCGCACCTGAGGCTTGCCATCAACCTTGATCTCTTCGAAGGCGACCTTCTTGCTCTGCAGCAGCTGCTTGGCTCGAATGCAAAACGGGCAATAATCGCTGGAATATACGACAACCTGGCTCATATCACTTCACCAACGGCAGGTTATCGCCACGCCAGCTGCTGATACCACCCGACAGCTTGGCGGCGGTGAAGCCGGTCTTGAGCATCTCGCGGGCGTGGGTGCCCGAGTGCTGGCCTTGGGCGTCGACCAGGATAATGGTCTTGGCCTTGTATTTTTCCAGCTCGGCCAAGCGCGCGATCAGCTTGTCCTGAGGAATGTTCAGGGCACCAACGATATGGCCGGCGGCATAATCCTTGGCCGGGCGAATATCGACGACAACGGCCTCATCCTTGTTGACCAGGGCGGTCAGCTCCGACGTGCTCAGGCTGCGACCACCGCGGCTCAGTTCATGCGCGATCAGCAGCGCCAGCAGGATGACGAAGGCACCCACGAGCAGGTAGTGGGCAGTGGCAAATGCAATCAGGTGATCAACCATCAAGGAGGTTCCAGGGCGTTAAAATGGCGGTAAGTATACACAGCCGCCAAGGAGGGCCAACCCCCGTAAAGCGGTGACGCGCTCGGAACTTCGCTTTAAACTGCCACTCCCTTTTCCATTGTCTTCCTTTATTACCGCCGCGAGAGGATCTATGACTACCACGCCTAAACCTTTGGTCCTGATAATTCTCGATGGCTTCGGACACAGTGAAAGCCACCACGACAACGCCGTGTACTCGGCCAACAAGCCCGTGCTGGACCGCCTGACTGCAACGGTTCCCAACGGTTTGATCTCAGGTTCCGGCATGGACGTGGGCCTGCCGGAGGGCCAGATGGGTAACTCGGAAGTCGGCCACATGAACCTCGGCGCCGGACGAGTGGTATATCAAGACTTCACGCGTGTGACCAAAGCGATCCGCGAGGGTGAGTTTTTCGAGAACCCGACCATCTGCGCGGCGGTCGATAAAGCCGTCGCCGCCGGTAAAGCCGTGCACTTCATGGGCCTGTTGTCGGACGGCGGCGTACATAGCCATCAGGATCACTTGGTCGCCATGGCCGAACTGGCGTTCAAGCGCGGTGCCGACAAGATCTACCTGCACGCCTTCCTCGACGGCCGCGACACACCGCCCAAAAGCGCGCAATCGTCGATCGAGCTGCTCGACGCCACCTTCGCCGCCCTGGGCAAGGGCCGCATCGCCAGCCTGGTGGGCCGTTACTTCGCCATGGACCGCGATAACCGCTGGGACCGTGTCGCCCAGGCCTACAACCTGATCGTCGAAGGCCAGGCCGAATTCAACGCGGCCACCGCCCAGGAAGGCCTGGAAGCAGCCTACGCCCGTGGCGAGAGCGATGAGTTCGTCAAGGCCACCACCATCGGCGAGCCGGTGAAGGTCGAAGACGGCGACGCCATGGTGTTCATGAACTTCCGCGCCGACCGCGCCCGTGAACTGAGCCATGTGTTCGTCGATGAAGGCTTCAAGGACTTCGAACGCGCGCGCCAGCCGAACGTCGAGTTCGTCATGCTCACTCAATACGCCGCCAACATCCCGGCCCCGTCGGCATTCGCCCCGGGCAGCCTGGAGAACGTGCTGGGCGACTACCTGTCCAAGAACGGCAAGACCCAACTGCGCATCGCCGAAACCGAGAAATACGCCCACGTGACGTTCTTCTTCTCCGGTGGCCGCGAAGAGCCGTTCCCCGGCGAAGAGCGCATCCTGATCCCGTCGCCAAAAGTCGCTACCTACGACTTGCAGCCGGAAATGAGCGCACCGGAAGTGACCGACAAGATCGTCGACGCCATTGATCACCAGCGTTATGACGTGATCGTCGTCAACTACGCCAACGGCGACATGGTTGGCCACAGCGGCAACCTGGAAGCGGCGGTCAAGGCCGTGGAATGCCTGGATAAATGTGTTGGCCGCATCGTCGACGCGCTGGAAAAAGTCGGCGGCGAAGCACTGATCACCGCCGACCACGGCAACTGCGAACAGATGTCCGACGAATCCACTGGTCAGGCTCACACAGCCCACACCACCGAGCCGGTACCGTTCATCTATGTCGGCAAACGTGACCTGAAAGTGCGGGAAGGTGGCGTGCTGGCGGATGTGGCGCCGACCATGCTGAAACTGATGGGGCTGGAGCAACCGAAGGAGATGACCGGGACCTCGATCCTGGTCTGATCCAAAGTGCGCCACAAAACAGTGTGGGAGCGGGCTTGCCCGCGATAGCGGCTAATCAGTCGACATCTATGTCGCTGACCCACCGCAATCGCGGGCAAGCCCGCTCACACATTGGTTTTGTGGTGTTTGATAGATGTCTTTTTGCCATACCATCGCCACTCGGCGGCTATCTTGCCCTACCGCCCCAATTGGGCGTTTTTTTTGCAGCGCTTGGCGGGCATACTAGGCCGTCCTTTTCCCCTGGTGTCGCCCGCCTCTATGCTTCGCGCCTTGATCACTCTTGCTCTTGTCTGCCTGCTCCAACCGGCATTTGCCGATGAGCGCGCACAAACCCAACAACAGTTGGACGCTACGCGTCAGGACATTACCGAGCTGAAAAAACTGCTCGGCAAGCTCCAGGAAGAAAAATCCGGGGTGCAGAAAGACCTGCGCGGCACGGAAACCGAGATGGGCAAGCTGGAGAAGCAGGTCCAGGAGCTGCAAAAAGAACTAAAGAAGAGCGAGTCGGAACTGGAGCGACTCGACGCTGAGAAAAAAAAACTCCAGAGCGCACGCGTTGAACAGCAACGCCTGATCGCGATCCAGGCCCGTGCGGCGTACCAGAGCGGCCGCCAGGAGTACCTCAAGCTGCTGCTCAACCAGCAGAACCCGGAAAAATTCGCCCGTACCCTCACCTATTACGACTACCTGAGCCAGGCACGCCTGGCGCAATTGAAGGGGTTTAACGAAACCCTGCGCCAATTGGCCAATGTCGAGCAGGAGATTGCCGACCAGCAATCGCAACTGCTCGACCAGAAAACCGCCCTCGACACCCAGCGTGATCAGTTGGACAAGGTGCGCAAGGAACGCCAGCAGGCCCTGGCCAAGCTCAACAGCGACGTAAAAGCCCGCGACGCCAAGCTCCAGGCACGCGAGCAGGACCAGGCCGACCTGGCCAAAGTCCTCAAGACTATCGAAGAAACCCTGGCCCGCCAGGCACGCGAGGCCGAAGAAGCGCGGCAAAAAGCGCTGATCGCCCAGCAGGAAGCCGAAAAAAAGCGTCAGCGTGAGGCCGAACTGGCTGCCACCAGCGACGCTCCGGCCCCGCGCAAACCGGCGCGTGCAGCCCCTGGCCCGCTGGTTTCCAGCAGTGGCGAGTCCTTCGGTGGCCCTTTTGCTTCAGCTCGGGGCAAACTTCCATGGCCGGTTGATGGTCGATTACTGGCACGCTTTGGGGAAACCCGTGGCGATGACACCCGTGCCAAGTGGGACGGCGTGATGATCAGCGCCTCTGCCGGCAGCCAGGTCCACGCCGTGCATGGTGGGCGCGTGGTGTTCGCCGATTGGTTGCGGGGCGCCGGCTTGCTGGTGATTCTTGACCACGGTAATGGCTATTTGAGCCTTTACGGCCACAATCAGACACTACTCAAGTCGGCAGGTGATGTTGTAAAAGCCGGTGAATCCATCTCCACTGTCGGTAACAGTGGTGGTCAGGACACCCCGGCGCTGTACTTTGCTATTCGTCAGCAGGGCCGCCCGAGCGACCCTGCACAATGGTGCCGGTCCCAAGGATAGGGTCGCATCTACATTAGGAGTTCGTTCGACATGCTGCATTTGTCCCGCCTCACTTCGCTGGCCCTGACGATCGCTCTGGTGATCGGCGCGCCTCTGGCTTTTGCCGACCAGGCCGCACCGGCTGCACCTGCCATGGCTGCGACGACCAAGGCGCCATTGCCGCTGGACGAGCTGCGCACCTTTGCCGAGGTCATGGACCGGATCAAGGCAGCGTATGTCGAACCCGTAGACGACAAGGCCCTGCTGGAAAATGCCATCAAGGGCATGCTCAGCAACCTCGACCCGCACTCCGCCTACCTGGGCCCGGAAGATTTCGCCGAGCTGCAGGAAAGCACCAGTGGTGAGTTCGGCGGCCTGGGCATCGAAGTGGGCTCCGAAGACGGCCAGATCAAAGTGGTCTCGCCCATCGACGACACCCCAGCGTCCAAGGCCGGCATCCAGGCCGGCGACCTGATCGTGAAGATCAATGGCCAGCCGACCCGTGGCCAGACCATGACCGAAGCCGTCGACAAGATGCGCGGCAAGCTCGGCCAGAAGATCACCCTCACCCTGGTACGCGACGGCGGCAACCCGTTTGACGTGACCCTGGCCCGTGCGACCATCACGGTCAAGAGCGTGAAGAGCCAGTTGCTGGAGTCGGGCTACGGTTACATCCGTATCACCCAGTTCCAGGTCAAGACCGGCGACGAAGTGGCCAAGGCCCTGGCCAAGCTGCGCAAAGACAACGGCAAGAAGCTCAACGGCATCGTGCTTGACCTGCGTAACAACCCAGGCGGCGTGTTGCAGTCGGCGGTTGAAGTGGTCGACCACTTTGTCACCAAGGGCCTGATCGTTTATACCAAAGGCCGGATTGCCAACTCCGAACTGCGCTTCTCGGCCACCGGCAACGACTTGAGCGAAAACGTGCCGTTGGCGGTGCTGATCAACGGCGGCAGCGCCTCGGCCTCGGAAATCGTCGCCGGCGCCCTGCAAGACCTCAAGCGCGGCGTGCTGATGGGCACCACCAGCTTCGGCAAAGGCTCAGTGCAGACTGTGTTGCCGCTGAACAACGAACGCGCACTGAAGATCACCACGGCGCTGTACTACACGCCTAACGGCCGCTCGATCCAGGCCCAGGGCATCGTGCCGGACATCGAAGTACGCCGCGCCAAGATCACCAACGAGATCGATGGCGAATACTACAAAGAGGCCGATCTGCAAGGTCACCTGGGCAATGGCAACGGCGGCGCCGACCAGCCAACCGGCAGCCGCGCCAAGGCCAAGCCGATGCCCCAGGACGATGACTACCAACTGGCCCAGGCACTCAGCCTGCTCAAGGGCTTGAGCATCACCCGCAGCCGTTGATCATGCGCTTTGCCCTGATCTTCGCTGTGCTGTGCAGCCTGGCAGGGGTCGCTCAAGCGGCCCCTGCCGGCGAACCGCACAAAGCCTACCTGACGCTTATCATCGACGATCTGGGGCAAAACCTGCCTCGGGATCGTCGCGTGCTTGCGCTACCCGGCCCGGTGACCGCCGCCATCATGCCGGACACGCCCCACGCCGCCGAATTTGCCCGTGAGGCCCACAAGGCTGGCAAGATCGTGATCCTGCACATGCCTATGGACCCGGCCACCGGTCCATTCGCCTGGCACCCGGAGCTGTCCTTCGAAGAACTGGGCAAGCGCCTGGACGCGGCATTTGAAGCCGTGCCCTACACCGCCGGTATCAACAACCACATGGGCAGCCGCATGACTGCACAACCGGTAGCGATGGCCTGGCTGATGGGTGAGTTGCAACGGCGTCACAAGTTCTTCGTCGACAGCCGCACCAGTGCGCAAACCGTCGCCGCCGCCGAGGCACAGAAGATCGGTTTGGCCCATGTGTCGCGGGATGTATTTCTCGATGACGAACGCACCGAGGCAGCGATTACCACGCAACTGCAGACCGCGATCAAACTGGCACATAAGCAGGGTTCGGCAGTCATGATCGGGCATCCTTACCCACAGACGCTGGCGGTGCTGGAGCGCGAACTGCCCAAGCTCAAGGCCCAGGGCGTGGAGTGGATCGATATCAAGTTGATGATCAGCGTGCGCAGTAATCGGGCGATGGCCAGGCATGGCAAGGACGGTATTTACCGTTAAGGAAGATCGCAAAGATCTACTGTGGGAGCGGGCTTGCCCGCGATGGCGGAGTGTCGGTCACACAGGTATTGGCTGATCCAATGTTATCGCGGGCAACCCCGCTCCCACATTGTTGATCATGTTCATCCTGCCGACTTCAGAGGTAACGCGCCATGATTTCGTCTATACGGCCGCTGTTGCGTAACTCATCCAATGCGGCCTGGAGCCTGACCACCACCTCATCCGGCACGTCCTTGTTCAACGCCAGGTAAAGCTGCGCACTGTTGAACCGCAACACCGTCTTGAGCCCGTTTACCCCCACCTGCCGCGCCAGGTAACGCCCGGCAGGATCGCCGGTGGCCCACAGGTCGATCTGACCTTCCATGAGCTTTTGCGCATTGTCCTGGTCACGCAGGGCGACCATCGGCTTGAGCCCCTGCTTGTCGAGGCTTTCGGCAATGGCGTCGCCTTTGTAGGCGCCAATCTTGTAGCGGCGCGCTTGCTCCAGGCTTTCTAGCTGAATCTTGCTGTCGGCCTTGGCCAGCATTACCCAATCATCCGGGCCGATGGGGCCGACCCATTTGAACAAGGCTTCACGGTCTGGCAGACGCGCCATCACAAACACACCGTAACCGGGTTTTTCCAGGGCGAGCTTGTAGATTCGTTCCCACGGGAAGCGCAGGGTCAGGTTGTAGGAAATGCCGGCACGCTGGAAGGTTTCGCGCATGATGTCTACGGCGATGCCTTCGATGTTCTCGTCCTTGGCGAAGTTCTTGCCGTTTTTCGCCATGTTGTAGGGCGGAAAATTTTCCGTCAGCAACACCAGGGAGGCGTCAGACGGTTGTTCGGCGTGTGCCGTAGCCGCCATGAACATGGAGGAACTGGCGAGGGCGAGCAGCAGGTGTTTGAACATGAAGGCTACCGGAATCCATGGCAAGCGCAGAGAGTGCCGCGAGCCTGCCATGGTGTCCAGCAGCGTTTAGCGCACGACGATACCGCGCGCCGCCATATAGGCCTTGGCCTCGGGCACGGTGTATTCACCAAAGTGAAAAATACTCGCCGCCAGCACCGCGCTGGCATGGCCTTCGAGCACGCCATCGGCCAAGTGTTGCAGGTTGCCGACGCCGCCCGACGCGATCACCGGGATGCCCAGGGCATCACTGATGGCGCGGGTGACGCCCAGGTCGAAACCGTTTTTCATGCCGTCCTGGTCCATGCTGGTCAGCAGGATTTCACCGGCGCCCAGGCCTTCCATCTTCATCGCCCACTCCACCGCGTCCAGCCCGGTAGGCTTGCGCCCGCCGTGGGTGAAGATCTCCCAGCGCGGGGTTTCGCCCGGGCCGGACACCTTCTTGGCGTCGATAGCCACCACGATGCATTGCGAGCCGAAGTGTTGTGCGGCTTCGCCGACAAACTCGGGGTTGAACACGGCGGCGGTGTTGATCGAGACCTTGTCCGCACCGGCATTGAGCAGGTTGCGGATGTCTTGCACGGTGCGCACGCCACCGCCCACGGTCAGCGGGATAAATACCTGGCTGGCCATGCGCTCGACGGTATGCAGCGTGGTGTCGCGGCCATCGACGCTGGCGGTGATGTCGAGGAAGGTGATCTCGTCGGCACCTTGCTCATCGTAGCGACGGGCGATTTCTACCGGGTCGCCGGCATCACGGATGTTCTCGAACTTGACGCCCTTGACCACACGACCGTTGTCGACGTCCAGGCAAGGGATGATGCGTTTGGCCAGCGCCATGGTCAGTCCTCAGCCGTTGTAGGCGTCGCAGTAAGCCTGAGCTTCGGCGACGTCCAGGGTACCTTCATAGATCGCACGGCCGGTGATGGCGCCGATAATGCCGGGAGCCTTGGCGTCCAGCAGCGACTTGATGTCACCCAGGTTGTGAATGCCGCCCGAGGCGATCACCGGAATCTTGGTGGCCGCTGCCAGGGCTGCGGTGAACGGAACGTTGCAGCCCTGCATCATGCCGTCTTTGGCGATGTCGGTATAAACGATGGCGGACACGCCGTCGGCTTCGAACTGTTTGGCCAGGTCGATCACCTGCACGGTGCTGATTTCAGCCCAGCCATCGGTGGCAACAAAGCCGTCTTTAGCATCCAGGCCGACGATAACCTTGCCGGGGAACGCGCGGCAGGCTTCGGCGACGAAGGCCGGGTCTTTCACGGCCTTGGTGCCGATGATCACGTAGCTCACGCCCGCCTTGACGTAGTGCTCGATGGTTTCCAGGGAGCGGATACCACCGCCGATCTGGATCGGCAGGTTCGGGTAGCGTTTGGCGATGGCGGTGACCACCTCGCCATTGACCGGCTGGCCTTCGAAGGCGCCGTTCAAGTCCACCAGATGCAGACGACGGCAGCCCCCTTCTACCCATTTGGCAGCCATGCTCACCGGGTCATCGGAGAACACCGTGGAATCTTCCATGCGGCCTTGGCGCAGGCGGACACAAGCGCCGTCCTTGAGATCGATAGCGGGGATAATCAGCATCTGGCAAACCTTATTCGATATTCAGCAATGCTTGGGAAATCAGGGTTTCTCAAGCGACCACAAGTCGCTTTCGATGCTTTCGAACCTTTCTTTAAGGAGCGTCTGCGTGTCGAAAACCGCCCTGTTGTAATAATGCGGCGCCACTTCGGTGGTGAACAGCTCAAGAATCTCGGCGACCTCGAACGAACCCAGCTTGAGCTCGAAGCGGTCTTCCATGAAACGTTTGATCTTGTCGGTGGCCGCACGCTCCTGCTCGGGCGTGAGGTTCAAGATCGGCGGCTTCGGTTTCTTGGCCATTACCAGCGACCATCCCACGCGGCGAAGTTCTGCAGCAATTGCAGGCCATGGGTATGGCTCTTCTCCGGGTGGAACTGCACGGCAAAGCGCGAACCATCGGCCAGCGCGGCGGCAAAGTCGACGCCGTAATGCCCGCCACCCACCACCTGGCGCGGGTTACCGGCGGCGATGTAGTAGCTGTGCACGAAGTAGAAACGCGCCATGTCCGGAATGTCGTGCCACAGCGGGTGGTCGACGGTGCGGCGCACTTCGTTCCAGCCCATGTGCGGGACTTTGAGGTGCTCGCCCTCTTCATGCAGGTCTTTGCCGAAGAACTTCACCTGGCCCGGAAACACCCCGATGCAGTCGACACCGCCGTTCTCTTCACTGCTGTCGAGCAAAGCCTGCATGCCCACGCAGATACCGAGGAAGGGGCGGTCCTGGCTGACTTCGCGCACCAGGCTGTCAAAGCCCAGGCGGCGGATCTCGGCCATGCAATCGCGAATCGCGCCAACGCCGGGGAACACCACGCGGTCGGCTTCGCGAATCACGTTGGCATCGCTGGTGATCAGCACCTTGCCGGCACCTACATGCTCAAGGGCCTTGGCCACCGAGTGCAGGTTACCCATGCCGTAATCGATAACCGCGACCGTCTGCATTACAGAACGCCCTTGGTCGACGGCATTTGCCCGCCCATGCGCTCATCGACTTCCACAGCCATGCGCAACGCGCGGCCGAAAGCCTTGAACACGGTTTCGATCTGGTGGTGGGTGTTGGTGCCGCGCAGGTTGTCGATGTGCAGGCTGACCAGTGCGTGGTTGACAAAGCCCTGGAAGAATTCCTGGAACAGGTCAACGTCAAAGCCACGGCCCACGTTCGCGCGGGTGTAAGGCACGTGCATCTGCAAACCCGGGCGGCCGGAGAAGTCGATGACCACCCGGGACAGCGCTTCATCCAACGGGACATAGGCATGGCCGTAGCGACGGATGCCTTTTTTGTCGCCGATGGCCTTGGCAAACGCCTGGCCGAGGGTGATGCCCACGTCTTCCACCATGTGGTGGTCGTCGATATGCAGGTCGCCTTTGCCGACGATATCCAGGTCGATCAGCCCGTGACGGGCGATCTGGTCCAGCATGTGCTCAAGAAAAGGGACACCGATATCGAATCGGGCCTTTCCGGTGCCATCCAGGTTGATCGAGGCTTTGATCTGGGTTTCCAGAGTGTCGCGCTCGACAGATGCCTTACGTTCGGCCATCACCAGCTCCGCAAAATCATTGGGCGAAAAAGGCAGCCATTATAGGGGCGCAGGCGCTAAACAGAAACAACGAAGGGGATAAGACTGACGAGTTGGAGCGAGGAATGTCGGGGATAGACATGTGCATACATGTGAGCATGGGCTTATGTTGGAGCTGGCTTTTGTGGGAGCTGGCTTGCCTGCGATAGCATCACTGCGAGGCAACTGGTACACCGAGGTGCCTGTATCGCAGGCAAGCCAGCTCCCACATTAGCCCGGCCCCACAGGAGCCGGGCCCACCCTTATTGCGGTGTCAGTGGAACAGTACCGCCGTCTTCTGCAGGGTCACCCACACACCCCACGCCAGCGGAATACCCACTACCAGCCACGCGGCAATCGCCAGCGGCTTGCTGGCGGCGGAGGCCTTCCACTCCAGCACGGTGGTGGCATCGGCACCTTTGTCATGGCCCAGCGCCTGTTCGGCGGCAAGTTCTGCATCAGTCATGAAGTACTTATCGGCCACCGGGCGCACCAGCAGGTTGCAGATGAAGCCCAGCACCAGCAAGCCGGCGAGGATGTACAAGGTGATGTCGTAGGCCGCGGCGCGTTCAACGCCGATGCTCAACTGGTATTCACGCAGGTAGTTCACCAGCACCGGGCCCAACACGCCCGCAGCGGCCCAGGCGGTCAACAGGCGACCGTGGATCGCGCCAACCATCTGGGTGCCGAACAGGTCGGCCAGGTAGGCCGGAACCGTGGCAAAACCACCGCCGTACATCGACAGGATGATGCAGAACGCCGCCACAAACAGCGCCACGTTGCCCAGATGCCCCAGGTTCGGGATCAGCGCGTACAGGGCAAAGCCCAGGGCGAAGAACACGAAGTAGGTATTTTTACGCCCCAGGTAGTCAGAGAACGAGGCCCAGAAGAACCGGCCACCGATGTTGAACAGGCTCAACAGGCCGGTAAAACCAGCGGCAATGGCTGCAATGGAGGCCAACTGGCCCGCATCCAATTGGCCGAATGGCACATCAACACCCAACAACTTGCCGCCGAACACTTCCTGCAGCAGCGGCGAGGCCATGCCCAAGATGCCGATACCGGCAGACACGTTCAGGCACAGCACCAGCCATACCAGGCGGAACTGCGGGGTTTTCCACGCCACATTCACATGCACGTGACGGTGAGTGATCATCGCATTGCTGGCTTTTTTCGCCGGCGCGGTCCAGCCCTCAGGCTTCCAGCCGGTCGGCGGTACGCGATACAGCAGGGCGCCACCGATCATGAACACGAAATAAATCGCCGCCATGACCACAAAGCTCTGCCATACGCCCACGCTGGTGGGCGAAGAGAAATGGCCCATCAGTGCCGCAGCCAGGGGCGCACCCACCATCGCGCCGCCGCCGAAGCCCATGATCGCCATGCCGGTCGCCATGCCGCGCTTGTCCGGGAACCACTTGATCAAGGTCGAAACGGGCGAGATATAGCCCAGGCCCAAGCCGATACCGCCAATGACACCGGAGCCGATCCACATCAGCCAGATCTGGTGGGTATAGATACCCAGCGCCGAGATCAGCAGGCCACCGCACCAGCACAACGCCGAGACAACGCCGGCCTTGCGTGGCCCGGCATGTTCCAGCCAGCCGCCCCAGATCGCTGCCGAGCAGCCCAGGAAGATGAAGAACAGGGTGTAGATCCAGCCCAGCATGGAGATGGGCCAGTCACATTGGGACGAGAAGACTTGGGCGATAAAGCTCATGTCCGGCGCGCAGGCCACCGGTGCGGTGATACCCAGCGCCTTGGACAACGGCAGCCAGAACACCGAGAAGCCGTAGGCCATGCCGATGCACAGGTGGATGGCCAGGGCGGCCGGTGGAACCAGCCAGCGGTTGAAGCCCGGCTTGGCGATGATGCGCTCCTTGGACAGGAACGCAGGCTGTGCGGCGGCAGTGCCGGCCACAGTGCTAGTGCTCATTGGTGTTTCCCCCAGTTATTGGTATGCGTCCGTCAGGCGCTCTCTCCCTCGGCCTTGCACGCAAAGCGTGGCCGTTTTGTTGAGTGAAGCTCCCTTTTAGGCGCGACCTTAAGTCGCAGAAGGCGGACGAACGTGCAGAGATTAGCACCAGTGGATGACAGAAAAATCAAACTGCCACTACCTTTTTTGGATTATCTGTATTTTTCTGACGTCAAAATCCCATTTCCACGCCGGTGGATACAATGTAACGATCCGTGAACTGACGCCGGCCTTCGGGCGTTATACTCTGCGGCTAAATTTTGAATTCGACATACAAGGACTCGCCCATGAAAGCGTTCGGCAAAATCCTGGGTCTGGTACTTCTGGGGCTGTTGCTGATCATTGTGGCGCTCGGCTTTGCCCTGACCCACCTTTTCGATCCCAACGACTACAAAGAAGAAATTCGCCAGATAGCCCGCGACAAGGCCCACATCGAGCTGACGCTCAATGGCGATATCGGCTGGAGCCTTTTCCCCTGGCTGGGCCTGGAACTGCACGAGGCCAGCGTCGCGACCCTGACCGCACCCACCCAACCTTTCGCCGACTTGCAGATGCTCGGCCTGTCGGTACGCGTACTGCCACTGCTGCGCCGCGAAGTGCAGATGAGCGATGTGCGTGTCGAGGGCTTGAACCTGCGCCTGAACCGCGACAAACAGGGCCACGGCAACTGGGAAGACATCGGCAAGAACCTGCCCGACGAAACCACAGGCACCCCCGCTCCCGCGCCAGTCGAACCCGTGGCTGAAACCAAGCCGGAAAAGCCGCCGCAGCCGATCCGCCTGGACATCGACAGCCTGACCATCAACAACGCTCGTGTTGAGTACACCGATGAACAGACCGGCAAGCAATTGAGTGCCGAGAGCATCCAACTGAGCGCCGGAGCCATCCACGAAGGCGCCAGCATTCCGCTGAAACTCACGGCGTTCCTGGGTAGCAACCAGCCGCTGATGCGGGTCAAGACCGAGCTGAACGGCAACTTGCGCATCCAGCGGGCCCTCAAGCGCTACCAGTTCGAAGACATGCGCTTTAGCGGTGAAGCCACCGGCGAGCCGCTGCAAGGCAAGACCGTGAGCTTCTCTACCCAGGGCCAACTGCTGGTGGACCTGGCGGCCAACGTCGCCGAATGGACCAACCTGAAGCTGTCGGCCAACCAGTTGCGGGCCCTGGGCGAACTGAAGGTCAACGACGTGGACAAGACCCCGCAGGTCAGTGGCGCGCTGTCTGTGGCCCAGTTCGACCTCGCCAAGTTCCTTGAAAGCATCGGCCACCCGCTGCCGGCCATGGCACCGGGCAGCCTGAGCAAGGTCGAACTGGTGAGCCGCCTCAAGGGCACGCCCAACAGCGTGGCCCTGGAAAACCTGAACCTGAAACTCGACGAAAGCACCTTCAGCGGCCGTGTCGCTGTAGAAGATTTCGCCAAGCAGTCCCTGCGGGTACAGCTCAAGGCCGATACCTTCAATGCCGACAACTACTTGCCGGCCAAATCCGAAGCAGCCAAAGGCGCAACCGCCGCTCGCCAGGCCGAAGTGCAGAGCAGCGAGGCCGGTGCGATGGCGGCTGGCGGCAACACGCCGCTGCCGGACGCCCCGACCAAAGGCGCCTGGAGTACCGACAAACTGCTGCCGCTGACCCGCTTGCGCAGCCTGGATATCGACGCCGACCTTGCGTTCGGCCAACTCACCCTGAGCCAGTTGCCGATCCAGAACGCGGTACTCAAAGCCTCCGGCATCGACGGCCAGCTCAAGCTCGACACCCTGAGCGGCGGTCTCTATAACGGCACCTTCCAGGCCAACGGCACGCTCGATGTGCGCCAGGATCTCCCGCTTCTGGCCGTGCAAACCCATATCAAGCAAGTACCGGTTGAGAAAATCCTGCAGGCCCAGGGGAAAAACCCGCCCGTCAAAGGCCAGGTCACGCTGGACAGCAACCTGACCGGGCGCGGCAACAGCCAGAAGGCATTGATCGACAGCCTCAACGGCACCGCCAGCTTTGTGATCAATAATGGGGTGTTGCTCAACGCCAACATCGAGCAGCAGGTTTGCACCGGGATCGCCCTGCTCAACCGCAAGACCCTGAGCACTGTGCCGCCGGGCAAGGACACCCCCTTCCAGGAACTGCGCGGCAACCTGACGTTCCGTAACGGCGTGGCCAGCAACCCCGACCTGAAAGTGCGCATCCCTGGGTTGACGGTGAATGGCAATGGCGATGTCGACTTGCGCGTGCTGGGCATGGATTACCGCGTCGGTATCATCGTTGAAGGCGACAAGCGCGAGGTGCCGGACCCGGCTTGCCAGGTCGGCGCCAATTTCCAGGGCATTGAAGTGCCATTGCGCTGCCGTGGCCCGCTGGAGCTGGGCGCCAAAGCCTGCCGCCTGGACAAGGACGGCCTGGGCCAGGTCGCCCTCAAGGCGGCCGGCAATCGCCTGAACGAGAAGCTGGAAGAGAAACTCGACAAGGTTAATCCCAAGCTCAAAGACGCATTGAAAGGCCTGTTCAACCGATGAAAAACGAGCAGTTTTCACAGGCGGTGCTGAACTGGTACGACCGCCACGGCCGCCACGACCTGCCCTGGCAACAGGGCATCACGCCGTATCGGGTGTGGGTGTCGGAGATCATGCTGCAACAGACCCAAGTGAGCACCGTGCTCAATTATTTCGACCGGTTCATGGCGTCCCTGCCCACGGTCGAAGCCCTGGCCGCCGCGCCGGAAGACGAAGTGCTGCACCTGTGGACGGGCCTGGGCTACTACACCCGGGCACGCAACCTGCAAAAGACCGCGAAGATCGTGGTGGCCGAATACGGCGGCGAATTCCCCCGCGACGTCGAAAAGCTCACCGAGCTGCCGGGCATCGGCCTGTCCACCGCTGGTGCGATAGCCAGCCTGAGCATGGGCCTGCGCGCGCCGATCCTCGACGGCAACGTCAAACGCGTGCTGGCCCGCTTTACCGCGCAAGAGGGTTACCCTGGCGAGCCCAAGGTGGCCAAGCAGCTGTGGGCCACTGCAGAGCGCTTTACGCCCCATACCCGCGTCAACGCCTACACCCAGGCAATGATGGACATGGGCGCCACGCTCTGCACTCGCAGCAAACCCAGTTGCTTGCTGTGCCCGCTGGAAAAAGGCTGCGAAGCCCACATGCTCGGCCTGGAGACACGTTACCCGACCCCCAAGCCGCGCAAGACCATCCCGCAAAAGCGCACGCTGATGCCCATGCTGGCGAACACCGAGGGCGCGATCCTGCTTTACCGTCGCCCGTCTACGGGCTTGTGGGGCGGCTTGTGGAGCTTGCCGGAGCTGGATGACCTAGGCGACCTTGACCACCTGGCCAACCAGCATGCACTCGCGCTGGGCAAGCATCAGGAACTGCCGGGGCTGATCCACACCTTCAGCCACTTCCAGTTGGCCATCGAACCCTGGCTGGTCCAGGTCGAGGAAACCGCCCATCACGTGGCCGAGGCCGACTGGCTCTGGTATAACCTCGCCACCCCGCCGCGCCTGGGCCTTGCCGCCCCGGTAAAAACATTGCTCAAGCGCGCGGCCGACGTATTGAACGCAGGAGTTTCGTCATGACCCGCACCGTTATGTGCCGTAAGTACAAAGAAGAACTGCCAGCCCTGGAACGTGCCCCTTTTCCGGGTGCCAAAGGCCAGGACATCTACGATAACGTTTCCGCCCAGGCGTGGGCCGACTGGCAAAAACACCAGACCCTGCTGATTAACGAAAAACGCCTGAACATGATGAACGCCGAAGACCGCAAATACCTGCAGGGCGAAATGGACAAGTTCTTTTCCGGCGAGGAATACGCCCAGGCCGAAGGCTACGTCCCACCTGCTCAATAATTGATCAAAAACCGGGGTCTGCACGTAAGCGACGGTAATAATTAAATATTTTTTGAAAACTTGCTTGACGACCCCCTGAAAAACCCGTTTAATGCGCCCCGTTGCCCAGATAGCTCAGTCGGTAGAGCAGGGGATTGAAAATCCCCGTGTCGGCGGTTCGATTCCGTCTCTGGGCACCACCTTTCGTTTTCAGGTGATGCCAAGCACACCTAAAAACATACGAAAAGCCCGCCTAGCGCGGGTTTTTTGTTGTCTGTGATTCCCTACCGTACCCTTGCAAGCCCAAACAAATGGGGGCTTAATTGGTGGCCTATCAGTTCGGTCAAGAATAGGCCCCCAGAATGGACGCAGCGCCAAGCTCAAAAACACTCTCAGCATTAAAGCCCAAGGCAAAGCCGTACAGGGCAACTATCGGCAAAGGCCTTTCCCTGCTGGTCAATCCAGCAGGATCGAAACTATGGCGATTCCGCTACCGCCTGGATGGTGTGGCAAAGAGCCTTAGCATGGGCGCCTATCCAGACGTAACCATGGCGCAAGCAATCAAGGTTAGAGACAAAGCACGCAAGCTGCTCAAGGCTGGCGCCGATCCAAGCGCCGCACGCAAAGCCGAGCGATCCGAAAGCGCTGCCCGACTGCTAAAGGCGAAGGCCTTTCGACTAGTCATGACACTGGAAAACTCGCTAACTATCGAAACACCCCGCCAGACTCTGAGCCTGACGCCTGAGCAGACCGCCGCCGTCCGCGCCTTCCTACTGGCCGTCGAACCAGGGGACACCTCTAATGCCTCTAACTGACAGCGCCATCAAGACCGCCAAGCCCAAAGAAAGGCCCTACAAGCTGAGCGACGCGCAAGGGCTGTACCTGGAGATAACCCCGAATGGTTCAAAACTGTGGCGGCTCAAGTACCGGGTTGCGGGCAAGGAAAAGAAATTAGCCTTTGGGGCCTATCCAGCTATCACCCTTTCCCATGCTCGCCAACGCCGCGATGAGGCACGTCAGCAGTTAGCCGAAGGCACAGACCCTGGCGAACACAAGAAAGCCGCCAAGGTCGCCCAGAAGGTCGAGGGGCTAACATTCAAGGCGCTGGCGCTGGAGTGGTACGCATACAACGCGCCACGATGGGCAGAGGCTACCGCCTACAAGTCCAAGCTGTACTTGGAGAACGATATTCTCCCCGGAATCGGCGCCCGCCCAATAAAGGCCATTACCCGTCCCGAGCTGGTCGAACTGGTGCGCACAGTTGAGGCCAGGGGCACGCTCAACGCCGCAGGCAAGATTCGCCAATGGCTACACCAAATATTCCGCTACGGGCTGGCGCGGGGAGTGGTGGACGCCAATCCGGCTACCGACCTTAGCGTGGTGGCCGCGCCAGCAAAGTCTGCTCGCCATCACCCGCACGTCACCTTTGCCGAATTGCCGGAGCTGCTGGGCAAGGTCGAAGCAGCGAACATTCATACCCTGACCCGCCAAGCCATCCGCCTACTGATGCTGACAGCGGTTCGCCCTGGGGAGCTTCGCCAAGCCCCATGGGCTGAATTCGATCTGGACGCCGCGACCTGGACGATCCCGAAAGAACGCATGAAGGCTCGTCGCCCGCATATCGTCCCCCTGCCCCGCCAAGCCGTTGCCATCCTGCGACAGCTACACGAAATAACCGGGCACTACTCGATGGTATTTGCTGGCGCCAACCCCGAACGCCCCATGAGCGAGAACACCGTCAACAAGGCTTTGCGACTGGCTGGATACGAGGGCCGACAGACGGGGCACGGCTTCCGCCACTTACTCAGTACCGAGCTAAACGGGCGCGGTTACAACAAGGATTGGATCGAGCGCCAGCTTGCCCACGGCGACAGCGACGAGATACGCGGCACCTACAACCATGCAGCCTATGTCGAGCAGCGCCGCGAAATGATGCAAGCCTGGGCCGATTCAATCGACGCCGCTTGCGCCGGTGCGAGCGTGGTGAGCATCAGGCGGCCCGCCTAAAACTTATCCACACAAGACGCACTTGGGTAAATCTGGCTCCTGCTGGTAACATACGGCATTCGCTGGATATTCATACAGCAATGAATATCTAGCCAACTGCTCAAGTACAGGCGGCCAATCGCCTGGCCAACCCCAAAAGTGCGCGGACAGGGTAAGTGAATGCTTCAACCCGGAGAGTACATACCGCTTGAACGCGCCATAGTCTCGCTAAAGCGCGACCACCCAGAAGTGTTAAAGGCCATCGCGAAGGCCATTAACTCGGTAGACCCGCACGCCGAGTTCAACCGCGAAACCATCACTGGATCAAAATACGGAGATAGCATTCCAGGCTTCGCCATCACTTATGGGCAACTTGGCGCATATCTGAATACAGCTGTGACTAGGCTCGTTTCGGTCCTTATCGAGACCGGGGTTGGGGTTATTGAGTCGTCGCACGTCGCGGTCAATCGCGAATGGCTGCTCAAACAGCGCGAGCACGCCGCACGCCAGCCTGAGGTGGTGCGAGAGATAGAGCTAAAGTCCTATGCCTCACATGCCGCAGCTGTCACCCCGATCATTCAACCGCTGGTGGACCAAGACCCGAAAGCCGCACGCGCTGAACTTCGCAAACTAAATATCCGCATAGAGCGGAGCTTGGTAATACGTCCAGACGACGAGCGAGACGCCGAAATTGAGCGCCTACGAATCCAATTGGAGGCGTCTACTTCGAGGGAAAAATCCCTTGCTGCTACAGTCGACGCGTCCGACAAAGCGATAAAAATACTCACACGCGAGAACGACCAGCTACGCAAAGATCGGTCCAGCACGCAGTTACCTCCAGCGCCCATCGCGACCAGAAAGCCAGACACCAAGCCCAGAAAGCTATCCAATGTGGAAATGCGAAACGAAAAAGCCAGGGCGTGCCAGGCACAGGTAAAGGAGCGAGCTACATCACTATGGCGACATGACGATTACGCCAAGCATAGAACCACGGATATGGTTAACGTTATTAGGCGACTCGCAGACTCGGAACCCGATTGGAATTTGCCAAAGAATGACGCGGCGCTCGCCAGGTGGATTTCAAGTTCTGCCCCGGAGTTTGCAAAGCGGCCTGGTCGTCCTCGTAAAGAAAAATAAAAGAATAAATCACACATCCGACCGGATAACAGAATATCCGGCGCCGCTCAGCAATTTTAACTGCACGCACTCCCTGCCAACCTTTTCATCGTCGATTACCCAAACCGCCCTGGAGCGATTAGACGATGACAGCCACTACCCACCCAATCCGCACAACCGCAAAACAAGCAGCACCTATCCCCGGTGATAAGCCCGCCATTCGCTTTATCAAACGCCAGGAAGTGGAAGGCATCACAGGCCTTTCCTGTACCGAGATTTACCGCCGTGTCGCCGCAGACAACTTCCCCAAGCAAGTGACGTTGGGGCCAAAATGCGTGGTCTGGGTAGAGGCTGAAATTTACGGCTGGATGAGTGATCGCATTGCCGAACGTCGCGAGGTGGCCTGAAATGAAAAAGGCCACGATCCCCGAAGAGAAACGCAGCCTGTCGCAAGGCAATACTACCACCGGTGTCAGCCCAGCCGCGCTGCTGGAAACGGCGCCCACCAAGATTGCCCGCGCCTTGGTGTACTTCCGTCACTACGGCTCGCTCAACCGCTTTGAGGCGCCGAAGTGGGTTGGCGACACCTGTTTGAACTCGACCATTCCGGTACTGGAAAACAGCTACGGCCTGGCCTTCGAACACATCCCCGAAAAGTCCCCGAACAACTGGGGCACACCCTGCGACTGTACCCGTTACCGCCTGCTGGCAAGCTCGCACGCAAAGGCCGACAAGGTGCTGGCACAGATGTTCAGCCGGACGACCAAGCGCCAGAAGGTGGCGGCATGACGGCCAAGATTATCCCGTTCGATTACCAGGGCCAGCCAGTGCGGTTCAATTCTGAGGGGTGGTTCTTTGCCACCGAGGTCGCAGAGCGGTTTGGGAAACGTCTGGACCACTGGCTAGACAATGCCGAAACGCTCGATTACGTCCGCGCCTTAGATGAACTTCAGCACCCAGCGGGAGGGCCGTCCACAATCTCAAATCCCCGTATTTCCGGGTATTTGAAAACCCGGCGCGGAAACACGGGCGGCACTTGGCTTCATCCAAAATTGGCCGTGATGTTCTCACGCTGGTGTGACGCGAAGTTCGCCGTCTGGTGTGACATGCAGATCGACGCCCTGTTGCGTGGCGAGTCGAAGCCCTGGGGCAGTGCTCGACGTGAGGCTGCAATCGGGTATCGGGCTGTGTGTGATGCGCTAGCGCTTAACTGCGAGGCCCAGGGCAAGACGCCGCAGCGCCACCACTTCATCAACGAAGCCAGGCTCATCAACGAAGTCATCACCGGGGCTTTCACTGGCCGTAACCGTGACCAGTTGAACGCCGCAGAGCTTGAGCTTGTCACCATGGTGGAGATCCGCGACGTGCTACTCATGGGCCAGGGCCTGAACTTTCCCGAGCGCAAAGTGGCATTGCTTCAATACGTTCGCGACCAGCAGAGCAAGCACCAGCGGAGGATTGCTGCATGACCCACACGTCTTGCGACCAATGGTCTATAACTTCTCTTGCCAGCAATCACGCCCGCCGGTACAGTTTCCTTTGTCACATTGCTGACAACGACCTTGGCGGGTCGAATAGTAAAGGCGCAACAGCGCCCCCATTACGATTGCAGGCGCTTTTTTTGTGCCCGCATTCTCGTGTTATGGCGGGTTGCGCAGGAGCACCTTCGGGTGCGTCGGGCTCCTTTACCCCGATCCGCCAATCCTGTGCGACTCGCCACCCTTCCCTGCTTGGCGGCAGAAAGGAGTGGCTCCAAAGTAAAGGAGCTTCACCCATGCACCACATCCACGCCCTAAATCCGTCCAGCGCCAGCAATCCCCAGGCCGTCGCCATCATCGGCGCCGAGCTAATCGCCTATCGCGTCAATCGCAAACCCGAGCAACGTGCCCGTCTTCTTGGCTTGATACAGATGGCCGACACCCTGGGCGCACTCAGTGCTGATGACCGCGCAGCATTGACCATCAGCCTGGAAGGCCAAGGCGGTGCTCAGTGACCACTAAGTCAAAAGCCCCTACCTGCAAACAAGTCGCCAAGGAGGCAATCTTCCAACTTGATTGCTGCCGCGAGTTCTCCGACTGGATGCTCGCTCTGATGACCGCCATTCGTGATGACAAAAAACACTCCGATGGAAAGAACGTTCCCGGCCTGTCGAACCTTGGCGTGTACCTGGCGGAAACGCATCTGGGGGATGTGGAGCAGTCGTTCGAGCTGCTAAGTGACAACCTGTCGAGCCTCGGAGGTACGGCATGACTGGCGCACTGCAAACCAACCCAGGTGTCATCGATGACCTGCGCGATACGCAAGACATCCTGGTGTTGCTGAGCCTGGCACTCGCCGTGATTGCCTCGCCTTCGACTCACATCCTTGTGGCCCGAGTGACCGCCATGATGGCGCAGCACACCGCCATGGCCTGGGCCGAGCTTCTCGGTGATGTGATTGCCGATCAGGAGGCCACCCAATGATCCAGCCACTGACTTTCAAGTGCCGCAAAGCGATCCCAGCTCACCGGCTACCGTATGTGGGCCGCCAGTACTATTCAGACGAGTCAGGCCATATCGGGTTCTGGGATGTACCCCTAACGGGTGGGTATTCGGGCGGCTTGAAGACCGGTAAAGGACTGGCCTTGATCGCGCTCAAGTTTATAAGCACCACTGAAGACGCGGGTGATGGCGGTCATCTTAAAGACATTGCCGCCGCCTGGATTGATCGGGCCAGCCTGGCGTCCCCGGATGAGTTGGACGTGCTCACAGCGCAGGTAATGGGGTTCATGAGTGCCATCGGCAGTTTCACTCGGGCGTCCGCCATCACCTCTCGCCTCAAGCTTGCCCAGGTCGACGACAAGGCAGCGCTCAAGAAGGCAAACGAGGGCCTCGGTTTCAAGGCCCCAGAGCGGAAAAGGTCATGGCCCCTGGGTGACGACGCAAGCACTTCCAACGCTGATTCGATAAAGGTTTAAGACCATGAACATTCAAAACGGCGCATCAGCGTCGACGGGATCGGCTTGCCCAAAGAAAGCCACCGAACTGTTTTACCTCACACACCCCAAGGTGACCAAGGCGCTGCTGGGGCCATTCTTGACCGAGGCTGACGCTGAGTGCGGACGCGTGGTTATGCGCAGCGCTGAGGCCCAGGTAACAGCGTGCTTGGTCGATGCAATTGACGAGTTCACGTACTGGCACGCGGTGAATAACGGCCAAGTGTGCCGGGCATTCGCTGGCGCTGATCGCCAAGGAGGTGGCCAGTGATCATGGTTCACCACTACACGACTGAACATCATCATCTGCCGCTGATCCTCACGTCCGGATCGCTTCGCCCAAACAACGTCGGTGCCGAGCATGAGCCGCCGCTAGTGTGGTTTTCCAAGGCGCAACGCTGGGAGGGCACCGCGACCAAGATGGTCATGGGGACTGATGGTCCGCGCTTGCTGACCTTTGCCGAGCAACTGGCCGAGTTTGGCTGTGCCCGGTTTTCCCTTCCTGCCGACGACGCACGCCTGATGAGTTGGGTGAATGCTTGCAAGTACGCAGGTATCACCAGCACCACCCGCCGCAAGCTGGAATCCGTGGGACGCAAGCGTGGTGCCTCGCCCATCAACTGGTTTGCCATTGCTGGCGTCGTGCCGCTGGCCGACGTGCGTCTGCAACGCTTCGACGGCGCAGCCTGGGTCGCTTATTCGGGCGCCGAGGGGGTGAGTCATGAGTAACGTCATTCCGTTCAACCCGGACAGCCACATCGTGCGTGACGATCAACCGCCGCATATCGACCCGTACAGCTTTGCCTTGCTGATCGGTGTCTTCAACGACTTAACGGCTTACCGCGACAGCGAGCCAGACCGCGAGCGCGCCGCACTGATGCGCAAGACGGCGACCAAGCTCAACGCCGTGCTGGCGCGGTTTGAGCCGCCACAGGGGGCCGCATGACAGAGGCAACGATCCTATTTCGTGATGCGCTCCAGGCTGTCTATGGCCCACTCGACTGGCTGCCGGATGACGACGGCAACATCCACCGGTTCCACGTCCCTGGCGACAAGGCCGGGTCGCGCAACGGCTGGTACACATTGTTTGGGGATGGTATCGCCTCCGGGGCGTTCGGCAGCTGGAAGGACGGGATAACGCGTACCTGGTGCTCTCGTGAACCGGTCGACTACCGTGAGGCCGTCGAGGTGCGCCAGCGGATCGAACAGGCCCGCCATCTGCGCGAAGCCGAGCGCCTGCAACGCCAGCAGAAGACCGCGAAACGTGCGGGGTATCTCTGGCGTAACGCTCACCCTGCCGACCCTGCGCACCCATACCTTGTGGCCAAGCAGGTCGGTCCGCACGACCTGCGCCAGAGCGGTGACGAACTGCTGGTGCCGTTGCGCAACGCCGCGGGCGATCTGGTCAACCTTCAACGCATTGGCATCGACGGCAGCAAGCGCTTTCTGTTCGGTGGCCAGGTGCAAGGCGCCTTCCACCTGCTGGGCCGAATCAACCCCGCCGAGGAGCTTTATATCTGCGAGGGCTGGGCCACCGGGGCCACCCTGATCGAGCACTACCGGGGCGTGTGGGGCGTGGTCTGCGCTATGAATGCCAGGAACCTCAAGCCGGTGACGTTGGCCCTTCGCGAAAAACTGGGCGATGAACAAGAACTGTTGATCGCCGGTGATGACGACCGACAGACCGAGGGCAACCCCGGACGCAAAGCCGCCAACGCCACCGCCGTAGCGGCGGCCTGTTTCGCAGTCTTTCCCGAATGGCCAGCCGATGCGCCGGACCACCTGACCGACTTCAACGACTTGCAGTGCTGGATTGCCAGCCAGGAGAACGCCCATGACTGAACATCCAGAATTCACGACCAATCACCCCGAAACCGACGCGGCGTTGAATGCGTTCATTGACCTGCTCCCACCATGCTGCCGAGAGCTGTTTCCACCCATTGAGGACGCGTTGATGGCGCTGGAGACGGCCACCGACAAGGACGCCGCCCGCAAGCACTTGGCACAGGCCATCGAGCCATTGAGGTCGCACATATACGCCGCCGCCAAACGCACACAGCAGGGCCGACCATGACCGATACCACGCACCAATCCGAGCCAACCGACGCCGTTGGTTCAGCCAGCGAGGGCGAAGGCAAGCCGACCGGCAAGCGCTCTGCAAAACGCACAGCCAAGACCGAGGCCGAAACCGACACTCGCCTGTCTACTGTCGGGAGTACGCGCCGCACGGTCACCCCTGCGCGCCCCTGCTTCGCGACCTACTCCACCTGGGTGCAAACCGAGCGCGGTCACATCCTGGCGCCGGGCCTGTACTTCCATGGCATTCGTGACGACAAGGAAACAGACCACCTGGTCTGCTCGCCGCTGGAGGTGACGGCAATCACCTGTGACGAACGCGGCGAGAACTTCGGGCGCCTGATTCGCCTGCTCCCCAGCGGCGGCGCCTGGCGCGAATGGGCCGCGCCCATGGAGATGTTGGCCGGTGACGGTTCCGAGCTGCGTGCCGTGTTGCTCAACCTGGGCGCCACCATCCCGTTTGGGCAACGTCGGGCGCTGATGGATTACATCATGGCCAGCAGGCCCAAGCGGCGCGCCATGGCTGCCACCCGAACCGGCTGGCATGGCCCGTCACTGTTCGTCATGCCGCGCCAGGTGATTGGTGGTGGCGACGTGGTGTTTCAGTCCACCGAAGCCGGTGGCCATGAGTACGCACGGGCGGGCACGCTGGAAGGCTGGCAGAACGAAGTCGGCGCCCGCTGCCTGGGCAATCCGATACTGATGTTGGCCATATGTTCGGCACTGGCGGGGCCGCTGCTGGCGCTGCTCGATGCAGACGGCGGTGGCTTCCACGTCCTTGGCGACAGCTCCAGCGGCAAGAGTATTGCCTTACTGGCAGGCGCGGGCGTATGGGGCAAGCCCCGCGACTTCATGCGTACATGGAACGCCACCAGCACCGGACTGGAGGGCGTGGCTACCCTGCGCAATGACACCTTGCTGGTGCTGGATGAAATCGGCGAGGCCAAGCCGCAGGATGTGGGCAGCATCATTTATGCCCTGGGCAACGGCACCGGGCGCCAGCGTGGCAAGGTCACGGGTCTACCGCGTCAGGTGCAAAAGTGGCGGGTGATTGTGTTGTCCAGTGGCGAGCTGACCATGGGCAAGCACATGGAGAGCGCCGGTATTCGCAGCAAGGCGGGCCAGGAGATGCGCCTGCTCGATATCCCTGCCTACCGCCAGTACGGCGCCTTCGACGATCTGCACGGAATGGCGCTGGATCATAACCCCGCCATTGAAGAAAGCCGTAAGGGCGCAGGCCGCACCTTCGCCGACACACTCAAGCGCGCCGCGTCCAAGCATTACGGACACCTGGGCCCGGCCTTTGTCGCGCTGCTGGTGGAGCGTGTCAAGAACGCCAACGACGACGGCGAGCAGGCCGCCGCCGAGATGGAAGCTGTCTTCGCCGGGGTGCGCGAATTATTCCCAGTCGGTACTGGCCAAGAGGCCCGCGCCGTAGGCCGCTTCTCCATCGCTGCGCTGTCGGGCGAAATCGCCATACAAGGTGGGTTGCTCCCGTGGCCACCGGGCAGCGCCAGGGACACCATGCTGGAAATGTACAAAGACTGGTCGAGCTTCCGTGGGCGCGGGCAATCCGAGGACGCCAAGATCCTACGCGCCGTGATTGCCTACATCGACCGACACGCGTCCCGGTTCGCCAATATCGACGGCACCGACGCTGCAACTGTGCACGACCGTGCTGGCTGGTGGCGCTCCCACGGTGACGGGCGGCTGTACCTATTCACGCCGCAGGCCCTGGCTGATGCCACTCAAGGCTATGACCTCAAACGCGTATTGGCCTGCCTCGATAACGCGGATGCCATTGCTGAGCGCGACAACGACCGTGACGGGCGCCTCACAAAGCAAGTGCGCATCACTGGTGAGGGACGCCCACGGGTCTACGTCATCAATCCAGCGGCGTTGCTGGAAGCGACGGAGGAATAACCCATGGAACTTCATTGCATCAACTCAGAAAAACCATGGGTGACACCGGAGACAAACAGTAAAAGCCAGTATTTATATGGGCTACAGCCGTTTTGGGGTGGGAGACAAGCCGGAGACATACCGGAGACAACCGGAGACAGATTGAAAAAGCATCGGTCCTTTTTGTCTCCGGTGTCTCCGGTAATAAAAGTTACCGGAGACAGCTACAGGCCACGGTTTTACTGGCTGTCTCCGGTGTCTCCGGTGTCACCCAGCAAAACAACAGGTCCAACACCGTGTTTTGCCCCCTCGAAAACGACAAGCCACCCGTATTCATTGGACTTCGTCCTATTTTTACCTACTAAAAACGTGCAAAAAGAGGTGTTTTTATGAGTGATCGCCTCGACTTACCCGCGCTGGGAAAATATCTGCGTAATCAGGCGCCGTCGGTGGTGATTCACGACGGTACTTCGCCAGGGCAACAGAACGCCCCGCACCAGCTCGACGCCACCCGTTGGCTGGAGACATTGGCCGACGTTCTCGGATGCTCGCCCGCCTGGCTGATCGAGACGGGCCGAGTGACCGCCCACGATCTGACGACTCTCGGTCCTATCGGCAGGGCGGCGAGACTGATTCGCTCACATGGCTGGGAGGCACCACCAGCGCCAGCGGCTAACCAGCTCAAGCAAGCAGCGACACACGATCATGGAACACACCACACCGCCGCCACCGCTTCGCCTGAATGGCGACAGGCCCGTGACCGGTACGTCAACCACATCATGGGCTGTCGGAGCTGCTACGCGCCGAGGGCTCGTTACTGCCCGACCGGAGCCGATCTGCGCCAGCAATACGACCCGCTCCCGCCCGCCGTTACATGCGGCACCGGGGTAACAGATAAACGAGCACTACAGACCAGCGACACTGCGGGGTGTAACGCTGTAACGGATCAGGCATCCCGCTCCCATGGGCAGGACAACGATGAGGAGGCGATCTGATGAGCATCGATCATTGGCGCATCAAGCCCGGATCGAATGAAACAGGGGGGGGCACATGATCAATCTGAAACAGGGGGGTTCACCCGAACAGCGCCAGCAGGTGATCGAGCTGCGCCGCACTCACTCGTTCCGTGAGGTGGACAGCCTCACCGGTTTGGCCATTGGCACGGTAAAAACCATCGTCAGTCGATCCGGTGCCTTTCGAGACAATGAGGGGGCACCGGCCACTGTTGCGCCACGTTTTTCGCAATCTGAAAACGTGGCTCGCACTATGTCGTCTCGCGAAATCGCCAAGCTCACCGGCAAAGCGCACAAGCATGTTCTGGCGGATATCCGCTCAATGCTCAAAGAACTGGAAATTGACTAGGCCGATTGTTCGGCTCAGTACCAAGACAGCACTGGCCGGTCCCTTTCATGCTTTGAGCTGAGACGCGAACTCACTGATACGCTGCTGACCGGCTACAGCGCCCACAAGGCGCCATTGCGGCGCTGGCGCCGATCTGCGCGCCACCTACGACCACACACCTACGGAATCGCCACAATGAAACAGGGAGATTCAACCTTGAAAACAAAACAGCGGGTTTCAGATGAGCAGCGCAGCCAGGTGCTTGAACTGCGCCGCCGTCACTCATTGCGCGAGGTGGCCGAAGCGACTGGCCTGCCACTGGGAACGGTGAAGACGCTGGTTTCACGCTCAGGGGCGTTCCGAGACAACGAGCAACACCGCGCCCTGTTCACCTTGCCTCCGGTCATGGCCAGCAGAGAAACCCTGCCGAGCGTCCCTGAGCTGCCGCCCCAGGAGCGGGTGACGGGGGACAAGGAAGTCGACGCCGTCCTGTGGCTGCGCTCGATCATCAACACCGGCCAGGCCGCGCTGATCGAGCGCGCCATGGAAGCGGCTAAGAAGATCAAGACGCCGCTCGATGTGCTGGAGAAGCGGTACCGGGAATATCTGACAGCCACCAACCCCGGCAACCTGTTCGCCGCGCTGTCTTCGTTTGGCTTCGCTGACCTTGATTCGCTGGCAAGTCGGGCCATCGAGCAGCACCGGCTACGGTTGGAGGGAGTCGCCCGCTTTGGTGACGCCCTGCTGGCAGATACCGAGGCAGAGGTTTTCTGCATCGAGGCGCTTCGCGGATTGGAGCGAAGCGCTTCGATGCTCGATTACGACAAGGACGCAGTAGCCGCCCGCTTCAACGCCCACCCAGATCTGATGCCGCGCACGCTGGCTGATTGCCTGCATGAACTGGACTACTGGAATCAGCTCTACCGACTGCGTAACGCGGTGGACATCTACAGCAGTGATGGCCCGCCCGAGGCCAGCGCACGGGACTGGTTTGTGTCTGGGCTGCTGGCAGAGATACGCCCACGCACCAAGGACGAAGCCAAAGCCGTGCTGCGCTACGTGTCCACTGGCGGCAGACGCAGCCCGGACGAGATGGACCGCATCATGGACAACCTGATCGGGTGAAACCTCAGAGAATATTCTTTTTGTCTTGAAGATCGTTCATGGATACAAACATTGAGGAGGCGGGGATGATGCCGAAATTCAAGCTTCATACATAAGCAATACCAATGAGAGAGTGTCAACATATGCGTAACTTTTCAAAATCAATTCTAGCGATTGCTATTGGGCTGGCCTCAGCTAATAGTTTTGCAGATATTACTTCTAGCCCTGGCCCTGGGCATGTGACGACTACTACTATTGCTATCTCCGACTTACAAACCAAACAAACTTACAAGGATCACGTAATTAATGTCATGCCCAGCGGGGTGTCACAAACTAATATCTATCAAAACTCTACACAGAATCTTATAGAAAGGTCACTATCTACATCTGATGAGTTTCAAAACTCCAAGCAAAAAGTTGCGGGAACTTCAGATGGTGCAATTTTCAAAGGCACCTCCAGCCAAGATCTTTATAGTAGCGGTAAAAGCTTTAACAGCAAGTTTACAGATCACGCGAGCCAAGTAATTGACAAAGGAATTTCTTCAGGAGACAAGTTCTACGACAATAGCACGCAAGTCATTGGTCCTCTTAGTCCTGGCGGCGGCAGTAGTACAGGCGCCACCTTTTACAATAACGCTAAACTGCAGGCATACGGTAACGCCCAGGTAAAGAATGCCACCTTTTACAATAACGCTGAACTGCAGACATATAATAATGCCGAAGTAAGGGATGCTACATTTCAGGATAACTCAACTGGCCTTGTGGCAAGCGGGGCCCTGATGAGCGGAGTGACAACCCTCAATGACTCATCGAAACTAATAGTTACCGCCAGGCCTGACGATCTTAAGTCTACAGATATCGACAACCTTATTATTAATGGCAATTCAGCGCTATCATTAAATGCTGATAGCACTCAACCAAACAATGGGCAAGTCACAATCGGAAACATCACCCTGAATGGGGGCTCCATCAACTTCGGTCATGAAGCGGGCTCCTCTTTCACCACCTTAAATACAAACGTATTGGCAGGTACCGGCGGCACTCTTCGCATGAACGGTGATTTAACGGGCAATAACGATGCCCTGCATGCGGATAGTATATCTGGAAATGGTATTTATACGATTCAGCTGAGAAACGCAGACTCTGGCAAAGAACTGAATCCAGAAGGTCATACACTAATTAGTGGGATGACAGATGCCAACTCGAATCCGACGTTCAAGTTTGCCAAGGGCGTGATTGATCAGGGCGCGCATAAGGGTGAAACTAAGATCATTAAGAAACCGGACGGTAAAATTAGTGTGGTGATTGCTCCTAATCTCAGCAAAACCTCTAACAGCGCCGACGCGGTGATGGGACTGGCGTCAGCCAGTCAATATGTCTTCGATGGCGAAATGCAGGCGCTGCGTACCCGTCATGGCGATGTGCAACAAGGAAACGGGGGCGTCTGGGCTCGCTACCTGCATAACTCTACCGACATAACAGCAGGCGCCGGTGCGGCGTTCTCTCTAGGTCAAAACGGCATGGAGGTCGGGGCAGATAAAGTCTTTGCTCTGGCGGACGGAAAGCTTTCCATCGGCGCGCTTACCTCGTACTCAAAAAGCTCAGTCAATCAACGTGACGAGAACAGCCATATTCGCAGCATGGGGGCAGGCCTTTACTCAACCTATGTCAGCTCGGCAGGCTACTATGTTGATGGCGTTGTGAAGTTCAACCACTTCAACAACGACCTGCGCACTCGGACTGATCAAGGGCAGGCTGTGAAAGGCAGCTACAGCCAGAACGGTATCGGCGCGTCGCTGGAGGCGGGATACAAATACGCTTTGGGCAATGGCTTCAATCTTGACCCGTATGTACGCACCACTTACTTTGCCGCGAAAGGCAAGGACATTACCCTCAGCAACGGCCTGAAGGCTGATATCGGCACTCAGCAATCCGCCAAGGGCGAAATGGGTGTTTCGGTTGGCAAGACTTTCCAGCTTGACCACGTAGCCCTGAGCCCCTACGTAACGGTAGCGGTGGAGCATGAATTCCTTAAAGACAACAAGGTAACGTTCAACGATCGTTACACTTATAAAAATGATCAATCGGGCACGCTGGGTAAATATGGCGCTGGCCTAACCGCTCAACTGGCCAAAAACACCCAGGCGTATGCCGAGGTGGACTACCGTAAAGGCGATAAAGTGGAAAGTCCGATCATGGCCAACATTGGTGTCCGTGTGAACTTCTGATCCTGCTTTGGCCGATAAGCATATGGAAGCCGTTGTAGGCCCAGGGAGGGCCATGCCAGACGCTTGAGGTAGCGATTCAGCGTCAGGCAGGCCGTCGACTGGAAGTGTCGCCGGCCTGCCGCTTGATAAGGCGTACTTCAGCCCGCACTCCTGAAGTACGCCTCGTCCTGCTTAAATGGTTTCCCTCCCTTCTCTCCCCGCTTGAGCCCTGCCCTCAGACGACGCAGCTCAGCGTGCTTATGACCATCCTGGTACCGCTTGTTTCCTGTGGCGCTTTATCCTCGATACGCCGACATCCCAAGACGGACCGCTATATTCGGCGACAGACCGTTTCTTCTCGGCCATTTGACTGACCGCCTGGTCTTGAATTCTTTTGGGATAACGCGAGTTGTTCATGGCACCTCCTGATTAACCTCAGTTAAAGGCAAGAGATATCTGCGAAACACAGGACCAGGGTTTCGATTTGACTCGCACTCTTCAAATTATTCAATCTTGATAGAAGATTAGGCGTTCAATCCAGCGATGCTTGAGCGGCGCAACGGGTTTGTTATTTACTTAAACAAGCACCACACAAACTTAGATCAAGAATGGCAGACCTCAGGGAAATTTCTGATAACTGAGTAGAGGCTTCAGATGTGCTTTTGGGGGTTCGTTCGTTATTCTGACATCACTGCTCATAAGTTAGAATTTTGAAGCGGGTATTTTGTCGAGCTCAAGGATTTCAGCTGGCCACGCCTCAAGTCATTTGTGTGGAGCAGTGACAAGCATGAATAGCCGAAAGCCATTGAGATCTTAAAGCAGGATGTCGCTAGGAGCGGCACGACCCAAGCTTAAGCATGCCTACCTTGCATTATTGGGCAATGGCACTGCCCAGCGCACATGTGAACAAAAATTGAAATGCATATCTATTGGCACGAGCATTATGAAAAAGTCGCTACGAATATTAATTGTTGAGGCCTGCGACTTTCAGCGGTTGAAGATTGAGAAAATGCTCAACCATCTGGGGTGCCATAGAATTGCGCCGATTGCCTCACTTGAGCAGCTCTTCACCTACATCCGGTACGCATACCTTCCCTTTGATATTGTTTTGATAAACTACCAAATAGCCATACAGGAAGGCGTAGACATACATGAATACTGCTCTGGAAAAGCCAGCATCAAAAACTTCATGATTTACCGCTCTTCCGAACTGAGCAATTTAATCTCTGCCCCCTTATGCGACCAGACCGATATGTTATTACCACCGGAGGGGCTCAACATTGAGACCCTGCAAAGGCTGCTCTCCAAAATCACCTCTCGTGATAGTGAGTGCGATGCTAACCGTGCTGGCCGGTAAGCCCCGGTCAGCTGCCGCCGCATACACATGAGCTGGCCAGACTCCAGCAAGGTTGCGGTAGCCATAGTTACAGGAAGGTTTCAGCCATAACCGGCCCTGAGTAACCACACTGGTAACCACCTTTGGTAACCACTTGGCCTGGTTACCAAGCCGCTGGTTACCACGGTTGGTTGCCGGTTCGCGGTGACACATCAAAGGGGGCTCCGTCACCCGATCAGATCGACTGGTATCCATGCTGGTATCCACGGAAAGCGACTGTTTTGAATGGATACCGAGCTGTGCAATCCCAGGCGTCATCAGGCCCCAGGTATTGGTTACCACCACTGGTTACCATTGTGGTTAACAAGGTAACTCGCGTTTCTGGGGCCTGCTCCGACATCCGTGCAATCGATGCCGACGACCTGTAACAAGGCAGGCTGTAACAGATGGTGTAACAGCAAAGCGCGCTGTTTCACGCAGCATCTTCACGCATGCTTGAGTGCGTGAAATGCCTCCCTGGCCTGGTACGCACGCCATTGGTACGCAGCAAAAGTACGCATTGCTGGTTGCGTACCGGCAGCAGGTTCGCACTGAGGTTCGCAACCACCAAGGCGCGAACCTGGCCGACCACGGCTATCAAAGCCATGGTTGCCAGATATTGGTTGCCACTGTGGTTGCCAGGGTTTTGCAGTGCTTTCCACTGGTCGAACGCTGGTTTGCGAAACAAACCCCATGAATGAAACCAGTTCTGCGAAAACCGAACCCCATGAATGAGCCGCATCAATAGCCGACCACTACCCCGAAACAGGGTGGTGGAAACGCCACACCGTGTTGAAATCGACACAGTGTGTAGGAATCAACACGGCAAGATCGCGGCAAGGCGATTGGGTATGCCTTCAACTGGAAACCGCTTCTTTGACCGCGCTTTGACGGAATGCGAGACGGGCATGAGACAGGATTCGTGCCGGATGAATGACCATTGCAGGGGTATAACGAAACGTTACCCCCTTCTTACACCGGGCGGAGAGCAGCATTGCCGTGAGGTGGTGAAATACCACCCCTTCCTCGCCGTGGAGTAACGAAACGTTACCCCATCCTCGACAGCCTTGGGCGCCCCAAGGAGGCTCGCCACCCACCGCCTGATCGTCAACAGCACCACCCCCCTGGACCGATCCAGAATGGCTAGGGGTGCAATAATGTTTCACCCCGTCCAAAGGATCGAGCCGTGTCCGTTATTGACTGTGATTACCTACCCGCCGACAAGGTGGTGTTTCCGCCGGAGCTGGCGCTGCTGATCGTCAGGAAGGCTAGCGCCACGGCTGCGGCCTTCGAGAAGCAAGTCCTCGACCTGCTCACCAAGGATGCCAGGAGTGCGCTCTCACAGGGCGAGCCAAGGAGCATAATCAGGGAAATGCGCTTGTAGGCGGGAAAGGGAGCCGCCGGTGTACCTGCCATACCAGAATGGGAGCCCAGGCTATTTACGGAGAATCCCGGACAACACGCTTTCGCCTTCCCATGAATGCCCACTCCCCCGATCCGTGGTGGTGCTGGCGCAGGGAATGGCAAGAACGCCTAGGGGTGGTGGTAATAGCAACGCCTTCCACCGGCGGCGGGCTTATCAAGATGGCGCTACCGAACCCCATGAATGAGGCGAGTCAACCCGTGAATCAGGTCAAAAGTGGCTCGAATGACCCGTTTGCGAAAACACCCCATGAATGATCCCGACAACGACTGCTCACCACTCGTGAACGAGTCGTTCACCCTCCGTTGATTGGATAAACCCTCACTCCCCCGAAACAGGGTGGTGGGAATGCCACAGCGTGGCGCTGGCGCCGGCTAACCAATTGTGTGAGACATCCAATATCTGAAAGCCAATGGGTTAGGGTATTAGCTTGGCCAACCTCACCGACCGAATCTACATTGGTGACAATCTTGTCATGTAGCAGCTATTGGGCTGCAAGGAACAGCAGGGATGAACGGAGACCAGCGCCGACGCCGCATAGCTTTATGGATCGGATCACTCCCGGTGATTGCGGCCTTTGTCCTTCTGAGCTTGGTGCTGCTCCTGAATGACTGCGCCTCCCAGGCAGCTCCGCAAATACCAGATGGCTCAGATCTGATCCGTCAAGCGAATCAATCCCCCGAAGTGATGGCTCAGGCAATCGAACGAATCCCGGCTGAATCTCCATAGGGAAAATCGGGCCGTTCATCCGATAGCTCAAATCCGAGCCATCCCCATAATGGGATGAGCCCTGGGCATGATTGGAAAACCGACCGGATGAGAGCGGTACTTTTCGTTCTGGGGGCATATTTGGGGGCACAGAGACAGCACAAAACCAATACAACCCAGTGAGTACGCGACCTGTAGCCAATAGTTCGATTCCGTCTCTGGCACCAAAATACCGAGAAACCCCAAGGAACAATGTGTTCCTTGGGGTTTTTTATTGCCTGCGATTTAATACGACTCACGCATTTACGGACACGATGTCGCAGGAAGACGATTGAGGGTTATTTTTGGCTGGACTCAATCGTTCAGCCTTTACCCAAATCTCAGTTGTAAGGTTTTTTCATGACCCGCTTCTTGCTTTGCACCCTATTAATACTGGCCGCCCTGCTCAGTGGGTGTGCCACGCAGTTGGACGTAGCAATCAACGCAACGCCTGATCCCGACTACCACTTTGACCGCCAGGCGACCGTGCTGGTGACCTCCACGGGCGGCAGTGATGAAAACTCGCTCAATGCCCGCTACTACTTGCGCGACATGGTTCGCGCCATGCAGGACCAAGGCTTTCGCAATGTCTATACCGACACCACCCTGCCCAAGAACCACGCGCCGATCAAAATGACCGTTACCCTGGATGTCGACAGCAAGCAGGTGACGTATCGCTACACCGCCACCGAATACGGGCAAGTGGCAAACAGCACCACCACCCAATGCAAGAAGAACAAGAAAAAGACCGACCAACTGACCTGCACCAGCACCCCGAACACCTCCTACGGCCCGGTAGGGACCTCGGAGCGCACCGGCTACACCACGCTCACCACCTTCCGGGTCACCGCTCGTGATGAAGTGAGCAGGCGCGCTGTCTACCTGCTACGGGCGTCGTCCTATAACGACGACTGCCAAGCCGCCAAGGTCGAAGCCTTCCTGGTACAGCAGGGTTTGCAGAATCTGAATTTCCAGGACCGCGTGCAGCGCAACTATACGGTCACGATGCCTGAAGGCTTCCGTTGCAAGTAATCAGCTGCTCGGCAGGCCCTTGGCTCAAGGGCCTTCTTATCTGAGCAAAAACACCATCAATGGGCTGTCATTCAAGCGCCCTTGATAGCTCGGCGCCAAGTGCTCCACCGGCGACCCCTTCAACAGCGCGGTCTCCTTGCGCGACACGATCACCCACGAGGGCCGGGGCAGCGCCGCCAATTTCTCAAGCTCGTGTCGCCCGACAAACAGCGGCTGTTCATCGTGATCCAGGTTCATCATGTAGCGCACCGCCCAGGTATCCCGTGCCAGGTCGACAAATACCAAAGGGCCCGGCTGCGCCTGGCGCAACGCCTCCACCTGGCTGACAAACCGCCGAGTATCGAATTGCAGGTCCTTGGCCGGCTCTATCACCGTCACCAGCAACAGCCATTGCGCCGCCAGGGCGATCAGACTGAGCCACACCAACCGCCATGCTCGCTGCCAGGCAATCAACGCTGCGGCTTGCAGCACCACCAGCACGCCGATCATCAACGGCAAGGAAATCTCCGGCCAGTAGCCCTGCTTGTGCCAGGCGTGTCGACACACAAACAACACAACCACGCACAACGCCGGCAGCGCCGCGACCAGCCATTCGTAGCCACGACGCACGCCCACCAGCCAGCCTTGCGCATGCAGCAGCCCATAGGCAGCGACAGCCGCAAGCATCGGCACCATCGGCAGAATGTAATAAGCGCGCTTGAAGTGCGGTACCGACAGGCCGAGCAGAATCATCAAGCCGCAGCCCCCGAACCGCACCAGCAATTGCAGGTGCTCATTGCCCCAACGCTCGGGCCAGCGATGGCGCAACGCAAACAGGGTCGCAAACGCCAGCGGCACCACCGGGAAGTAGCGGTACAAGCTCAGTTGGAAGTAAAAGTAAAACGGCTCACCCGACTCATCCAGACGCCCACCGACTTGCATCTTGAAGACTTCATCGGCAAACGCATTGCCACCACTGAACCGCGCAAGCTTCATCAGTAACCACCAGCACGCGGCGAGCAACACCAGGCCGACAACGCCGTGGATCAGGATCTGCCGGACACGCACCCCCGGTTTGCCCAACGCCCAATACACACACACCACCCCGCAGACTTCAATCAACCCCAGCGGCCCACGTATGGCGAAACCCAGGATGAACAACGGGAACACCGCCAGTTGCCTCAGCCGTGACCCGAGGCGTTCGCCGGTGTGCAGCAGATAGAAACTGCCCACGCATAACAATGCGACCATCTGGTCCAGGCACACCGAGCGCGACTTTTCGAGCAACTGGGCGGTGAGCAGCGTGAGCAGCATCGTCAGCAGCGACCAGGCACGGCTGTAGGGTGCCAGCAGACGATACATCAGCGCGATCACACCCGCCGAGGCGAGCGCCGTGGGCAGCACATTTGCCAAGTGGTTCGGCGCGTCGAACAAGCGGGCGAATAGATAACTGAAGATGGTTGCGGTGCCTGGGTAATCCGCATAGGGCTGGCCGTAGGTGGTGGGGAAAAGACTCGCACCATGGCGATACATCTCCTGCAGGAACAGCGCCCAACGCCCGTCAAAACCCTGGGGCTGCTGATCCCAGATACCTACTGTGAACAAAAAGAGAGCGCCCAGGAAAATACCCAGTGACTCCAGGCGAAAACGGTTGCGGTGATCCATCGGGTGACCTGTCAGGTGGGAAGCGCTGCGTATGGTGCCGAACGCGCCCCTGAATGGCGCCTGAACAGACCTGAACATTCACGCGGTTACCGACTGGAGGGCCACACCACTGCCGGGATCAGGCGAACGTAGGCCAACTCGGCAACCAACTCGATCAGGGTCTGCAGGACCACCACCGCTGCGGCCAAGCCGCGCACATCCTCCGGCAGGGCCAGCGCCAACGGTAAAACCACCAGCGAATTACGGGTCGACGCACTGAACGTTACCGCCCGCGCCGTCAAAGCTGGCAGTGCGAACAGGCGCGCAGCCCCAATGCCCATCAACGGCGCCAGCAACACAAAGGCCACGTAGACCGGAATAACTGGCAGCAACACATTGATATCCTGCATTACCGCCGTGATGTGCGAAGCGAGCACGACAAACAGCACCAACGCCATCGCCGGCACCGGCAACCACGCCCAGGCACTGTTCCAATGACTGATTATGCTCGACCGCCGCGCAAGGACGCTGGTCACTACTGCCAGAAGCATCGGCACCACAATCAGCCCCAAGAACGCCTCGACAAACGGCCCCGCCGCCACCACCACGGCCGATTGCTCGCCTAACATCAGCCCCAGGTATACCGGCAACAGCAGCAGTTGCAGCAACAGCAGCAGCGGGGTTGCCGCCAGCATCGACCGCGAGTCGCCCTTGCCGATATGGGTAAACACCACCACGTAGTCGATACAGGGCGTCAGCAACACCAGCAGAGCGCCCACCAGCAACGCCGGGCGCTCCACCAGGCCGCGGGTCAACCCCCACACCAGTAAAGGCACCAGGATGAAATTGGCCAGCAGCAAGGCCCCCATGAAGCGCTTGTTGCCCAAGCCTTGGCGCAGCTCAAGAAAGGGTATCTGCAAAAACATCGCATACATCAGCACGGCGATGGCAGGGGTCACCCAAAGGCTGAGGCCCTGCGCCGACAAGGGCCAGAGCAGGCCAAACGTGACGGCCGCAAAGACGGCAACGAAGTAGATCGGGACCTGATGGTGTTCCAGGGTGTCACGGGTCATGGGCGGGCTCTGGTGGATCCATAGACTGTCAGCCTAAGTACCCGCGCAGATAAGGTCGAGCACTACAGCAATCATTGCCGCCCGAGAAACCCTTGGGATTTACCCCAACCTGCGCTTCAATACACCCTCTAAACCCAGACCCCAAGGACGTTAAGCCCATGGCCTCGCCAAACAAGCAGCAAAAACGCGCCCACCGGGCAAAAGCCAAGGCCAAGCAAAACCGCACCCAGCGCGCCGTGGCGCACAAGCCGGATGCTTTTGCTGGCGACGACAGCCGCATCGACCTTGAGTCGGTGGATTTGACTGAACTGTTCGTCGAAATGCGTACCGCCGGCGAGATCAGCCAGCAGGCGCTGTGTGCGGTGTTCCTGGCGCACCCGTTGCTGGCGTTGGTGCTGGAGCAGGAAGGCGAAGAGGAAGCGACCGACTTTATCCTGGCGGCGCTGATCGAGTATCGGCAGTGGGCGACGGACAGCGATGATGAAGCCGCCGCATTGGCGTGGATTGAGTCGCCGCAGTTCCAGGCCGACTACGTGGCGGCGTCCCAGGCGCTGGCCAACGCCCCCGACTGACGCAAAATAAAAATGTGGGAGCGGGCTTGCTCGCGAATGCATTCTGACAGTCACTCAATTATTGACTGGTCTAGCGCATTCGCGAGCAAGCCCGCTCCCACAGTTTGAATAGCGGCGTATCAGTTAAGCGCCGCAGCCCCCACTCTTTGAGCCTTGCGACGGCTCGCCACCACCAACCCCGCCAACACCACCAGCAAGCTCAGAATCCCGGTGGCGATGATCTCGACCCGGTGCGCTTCCTGGAACAGCATGATGGTCAACGTACCGACGATAAACACCATCACCGCGTACGTCAGGCCAGGAAACAACCACATCTTGAACACGATCTTCTCGCCAGCCGCCGCACGCTTCTGACGCATGCGCAGTTGCGACACGGCAATCACCAAGTACACCAGCAACGCAATGGCGCCGGAGCTGGCCAGCAGGAATTCGAACACGGCCGCCGGGGCGACGTAGTTGGCAAATACCGCCAGGAACGCAGCGCCGGTAGACAGCAACACTGCCCAGTAAGGCGTGCCGCTCTTGTTGGTACGCTTGGCCACGGCCGGTGCGTCACCGCGACGGCCCAGGGAGAACAGCATGCGCGACGCGGTGTACAGCGCCGAGTTGAGGCAGCTGGTCACGGCAACCAGCACAACCAGGTCGACAATCAGCTTGGCGTTCGGAATGCCCATGCGTTCCAGCACAGTCTGGTAGGAACCTACGGCAGCCAAGGTCGGATCGTTCCAAGGCACCAGGGAGACCACGATGAAGATCGACAACAGGTAGAACAAACCAATCCGCCAGATCACCGAATTGGTGGCCTTGGTGATTTGCTGGCCAGGGTTCTTCGATTCGGCGGCAGCAATGGTGACAATCTCAGTGCCCATGAACGAGAACATGGTGGTCAGGATCGCCGCCAACACCGCGCCCATGCCGTTGGGCATGAACCCTTGGGTATCGAACAGGTGCGAAACACCGCTGACCTGGCTGGTGGGCAAGAAGCCGAAGATCGCGGCCAGGCCGAGGATCACAAAGCCGACGATCGCAACGACTTTGATCAGCGCAAACCAGAACTCGAACTCACCGTAGTTCTTCACACTGAACAGGTTGGTTGCAGTCAGCAACAACGTAATGATTAGGGTAAACGCCCAAATCGCCACGTCGGGGAACCAGGCGTGCAGGATGGTCGCCGCTGCGTTGGCCTCCAACGGAATCACCAGCACCCAGAACCACCAGTAGAGCCAGCCAATGGTGAAACCGGCCCAGTGGCCGATTGCCCGGTCGGCATAGGTAGAGAACGAACCGGTATCGGGTGACGCAACGGCCATCTCGGCCAGCATGCGCATCACCAAGACCACCAGTGTACCGGCGGCTGCATAGGCCAACAGTACAGCCGGGCCGGCAGCAGCGATCGCATGGCCGGAGCCGACAAACAAACCGGCGCCAATGACGCCGGCAATCGACAGCATGGTGACGTGCCGCGGTTTGAGCCCCTGTTCGAGGTCATTGGAGCTTTGCGTACTACTCATTGACACACCTTTGCGAGGAATTGCGAAAACGGTTCGCCCGGCCTGCAGCCTTTCTCGTGAAAAGAATCCAACAGGGCGTTCTTTATTTTTTACGCAAGATTTGCGCCAAAATATTTCAGAGCCAGAGTTGACGGGGGCTGTAGGACAATTCGCCATCTATCGCAAGTCATTGAGAACAATGGCATTCCGCTATAGCGTTACCGTGCGACTCACATTCACGGCACACCGACGCACCAAAAACACACACAAAAAGTACATGACGCCCCATAAACGGGCTGATATGGACCGTTTGCCCGGTTAACCCTTCCAACACCCGGCCAAAGCTGGCACCATCGCGCCCTTTTTTACGCGAAGCCTGTGGATCTTTCCGGTTCAAACGTCTGTAGGTTGTTGATGGCGCGACACGCTACTGCGCCGATGCGACACCCTGCCGCAGACCATCGGTTAACCGTCCGCAGCGCTGTTGGCTGTCATCCAAACGCTATGCTAGCTTGGCGCCTCGCCAGGAAGGCGGCCCAACAGCGAAGATCGCAACGAACACAATGAGGACCGCACATGGCCGAGGCCACGCCCGCGCTTGAAATCCGCAACTTGCACAAACGCTATGGTGAGCTTGAGGTACTCAAGGGTATCTCGCTGACCGCTCGCGACGGCGATGTGATCTCGATCCTGGGTTCCTCCGGTTCCGGCAAGTCCACCTTCCTGCGCTGCATCAACCTGCTGGAAAACCCGCACCAGGGCCAGATCCTGGTGGCCGGCGAAGAACTCAAGCTCAAGGCCGCGAAAAACGGCGAACTGATGGCCGCCGACGGCAAGCAGATCAACCGCCTGCGCAGCGAAATCGGGTTTGTGTTTCAAAACTTTAACCTGTGGCCGCACATGAGCATCCTCGACAACATCATCGAGGCCCCTCGTCGCGTGCTCGGCCAAAGCAAGGCAGAAGCCATAGAAGTGGCCGAGGCCCTGCTGGCCAAGGTCGGTATTGCCGACAAGCGCCACGCTTACCCTGCGCAACTCTCCGGCGGCCAGCAACAGCGGGCGGCGATTGCCCGCACCCTGGCGATGCAACCTAAAGTCATCCTGTTCGATGAGCCGACGTCGGCGCTTGACCCGGAAATGGTTCAGGAAGTACTTAATGTGATCCGCGCACTGGCCGAAGAAGGCCGCACCATGCTGCTGGTCACCCACGAAATGGGTTTCGCCCGTCAGGTATCCAGCGAAGTGGTGTTTTTGCACCAGGGCCTGGTCGAAGAGCAAGGATCGCCACAGCAGGTGTTTGAAAACCCGCTTTCGGCGCGCTGCAAACAATTCATGTCCAGCAACCGCTAACGGAGCAACATGCATGCAGACCTATAAGAAATTCCTTCTGGCCGCGGCCGTCTCGATGGCGTTCAGCGCCACGGCCATGGCAGAAACCTTGAAAATGGGGATCGAAGCGGCCTACCCGCCGTTCAACAATAAAGACGCCAGCGGTAACGTTGTCGGCTTCGACAAGGACATCGGCGACGCCCTGTGCGCCAAGATGAAAGTCGAGAAGTGCGAAGTGTATGTGTCCGACTGGGACGGCATCATCCCTGCCCTGAACGCCAAGAAGTTCGACTTCCTGGTGTCCTCGCTGTCGATCACCGACGAGCGTAAGCAGGCGGTTGACTTCACCGACCCGTACTATTCCAACAAGCTGCAGTTCATTGCGCCCAAAGCCACTGCGGATTTCAAGACCGACGCCACTTACCTCAAAGGCAAGGTGATCGGTGCACAGCGCGCAACGCTGGCCGGTACCTACCTGGAAGACAAGCTGCCGGACACCGAAGCCAAGCTCTACGACACACAGGAAAACGCCTACCTCGACCTGACCTCCGGTCGCCTCGACGGCATCCTGGCTGACAAGTACGTGCAGTACGAATGGCTCAAGAGCAAAGACGGTTCGGCCTATGAATTCAAAGGCGACCCGGTGGTAGAAAGCGACAAGATCGGTATCGCCGTACGCAAGGGCGACCCGCTGCGCGAGCGCCTGAACAAAGCCCTGGCAGAGATCAAGGCAGACGGCACCTACAAAAAGATCAACGACAAGTACTTCCCGTTCAGCATCGAATGATCTGAACGGCCTGCCCGGCGCGCTCCTGCGAGCGCGCTGGCTTTTAGCAATGCCTGCCGCGATATGAAAACACCATGAATTTCGATCTCTACGGATTCGGCCCGGCGCTCGCCGCCGGCGCGCTGATGACCGTCAAACTGGCGCTCACGGCCCTGTGCCTGGGGCTGGTGCTCGGCCTTGCCGGCGCCTTGGCCAAGACTTCGCCGTACAAGCCGCTGCAATGGCTGGGCGGTGCGTATTCGACCATCGTTCGCGGTATTCCCGAATTACTGTGGGTGCTGCTGATTTACTTCGGCACCGTCAATCTGATGCGTGCCCTGGGTGAGTTCTTCGGAAACCCAGACTTGTCCCTGAGCGCCTTCGCCGCTGGCGTCATCGCCCTGGGCCTGTGCTTCGGCGCCTACGCAACGGAAGTGTTCCGCGGCGCGATCCTCGCCATTCCCAAGGGCCACCGCGAAGCCGGTGTGGCGTTGGGGCTGTCGAAGTTTCGGATTTTCACCCGGCTGATCATGCCGCAAATGTGGCGTATCGCCCTGCCGGGCCTGGGTAACCTGTTCATGATCCTGATGAAAGACACCGCGCTGGTGTCGGTGATCGGCCTGGAAGAAATCATGCGCCACGCGCAGATCGGCGTGACCGTGACCAAGCAACCCTTCACCTTCTTCATGGTCGCCGCATTCATGTACCTGGGCCTGACCGTACTGGCGATGACCAGCATGCACTTCCTGGAAAAACGCGCCGCCCGCGGCTTTGCAAGGAGCACCCAATGAGCGGCGACTACAGCTGGCTATCGCACTTTGACCTGGGCCTGAACTGGGCCGTGATCATCAAGTGGCTGCCGAAGTTGGCCCAGGGCGCAACCTTGACCCTGGAGCTGGTGGCAATCGCCGTGATCGCCGGTCTGCTGCTGGCGATCCCTCTGGGCATCGCCCGCTCTTCGCGCCGCTGGTACGTGAGCGCCCTGCCCTACGGCTACATTTTCTTCTTCCGTGGCACGCCGCTGCTGGTGCAGTTGTTTTTGGTGTATTACGGCCTCGCGCAGTTCGATGCCGTGCGCAACAGCTTTATGTGGCCGTACCTGCGCGACCCGTTCTGGTGCGCCACCGCCACCATGACCCTGCACACCGCCGCCTATATCGCCGAGATCCTGCGCGGCGCGATCCAGGCCATTCCGCCGGGGGAGATCGAAGCAGCGCGGGCATTGGGCATGTCCAAACCGAAAACGCTGTTCTACATCATCCTGCCCCGCGCCTCGCGCATCGGCCTGCCGGCCTACAGCAACGAAGTGATCCTTATGCTCAAGGCCAGCGCCCTGGCCAGCACCGTGACCCTGCTGGAACTGACCGGCATGGCGCGCACCATCATTGCCCGCACCTACCTGCCGGTCGAAATCTTCTTCGCCGCCGGACTGTTCTACCTGCTAATGGCCTACGTGCTGGTGCGCGGCTTCAAACTGCTGGAAAAATGGCTGCGCGTCGATGCGTGCCAAGGACGTTGAGGCACGCTTCCAGGCACTGGATGCATTCCTGATCGAGCACCAAGGGCTGTGGCGACCACGGCCCTTTACCCAGTTGCAGTTGCCCTGGGAAACCGAGCATCCGGAATTATCCCGGTGGTTGCGTCAGCGCTCGCTGACCGAAGCTGAAGCCAGTCATAACCAACCCCACGACCTGCCCGCGCCCGCACCGTTTCCACAGCTGGCCGCTCGCGCGCTGCGCCTCGGCGCTGTGGATAAGTTACCCACGCACACCCTTGAGCCCGCTCGCCATCGCCTGAATGTCGACGTGCCCGGGCGCAAATGGCAACAGATCGAAGCCTTCGGCGCCGCGCTGACTTTTGCCCAAACGCCTGCCCACTGGCTGGACTGGTGCGCCGGCAAAGGCCACCTCGGACGTCGCCTGCTGCAACCCGGTCAACAACTGACCTGCCTGGAGTACGACCCCGCCCTCATCGCCTCCGGCCAAGCCTTGAGTGATCGCCACGACCTCCACGCAACCCATCACCTCCAAGACGTCATGGCGGATGTCGCGATCCAGCCCGAACACACACCGGTCGCCCTGCATGCCTGCGGCGACCTGCATGTGCGCCTGCTGCAACTGGCCAGCGCCGCCGGCTGCAAACAACTGGCCCTGGCGCCCTGCTGCTACAACCGCATCACCGCCGACCGTTATCAGGCCGTCTCCGCCGCCGGGCGCGCCTCACTGCTGCAACTGTCGATTGATGACCTGGGCCTGCCCCTGAGCGAAACCGTCACCGCCGGCAACCGTGTACGCCAACAACGAGACACCTCCATGGCTAGGCGCCTGGGCTTTGACCAACTACAGCGGCAAGTGCGCGGCTGCGACGACTACCTGCCAACACCTTCCCTGCCCGCCAGTTGGCTGGATAAATCCTTTGCCGACTACTGCCAGGAACTGGCGAGCCTCAAGGGCTTATCCACAGGTGTTCAGGACTGGCAGGCCCTGGAAGCCCACGGCTGGCAGCGCCTGGCCGAAGTGCGCAACCTTGAGTTAGTGAGAGGCTTGTTTCGACGCCCATTGGAACTGTGGTTGGTATTGGACCGAGCACTGTTCATGGTGGAACAGGGCTACAACGTCGAGGTCGGCAGCTTCTGCGAACCATCGTTGACCCCTCGCAACCTGATGGTGCTGGCCGAGCGCGAATAAAGGGCAAAAAAACCTACAAGCGCCTTGTGGATAACTCTGTTGATGAATAGTTTGCAGAGGCCCTACATATAGGCACTTCACACCCAAAGCCGGCCTGGTCATTTTTTGTTCACAAAATAAAATGCACACAAAACAGGCAGTTGCAGCGTGTTGAGAACTGCTGCACAAAATGGCTGTTTCGGGACAACCGTTACCAACCGATTGTGCATAAACATCTGGCGCCAGACGCATAACGGGCTCTTTGTGCGGGCTGTTTGGCGCGTTTGGCAGGGGGTAAAGCCCGTTGTGCATCAGGTTACGAGAGGGTCTGTCCAAGGGATGCTTGAACCCTATCGATCTCGTCTACTGCATGGAGTTGGACCCGTACTTTGCACGCGCTCTTCAACCTTTGAAGACACGGGGAAAACGCCCTAATCGCGAGAAACCTCCGACTTTGCAAAAATAGTCAGAATTCAGGGGTTTACAGAACCTTTCCAATCGCTATAATCGTCGCCCTAACACGCCGGTATAGCTCAGTTGGTAGAGCAACTGACTTGTAATCAGTAGGTCCCGGGTTCGACTCCTGGTGCCGGCACCATACAAGGTTCCAGAGAAAGCTTTCAAAATCTCTGGAACCCCCGAAAAACCCGCCTTCTGGCGGGTTTTTTTGTTTTGGGGTTCCATCGGTTTCCGTCAGAAACTGGTGGATTCCAACCGTTTTAAGGGTAGAGTTTGGGATACAGGTCACTTCGATAAAAGGGAGTACCCTTATGTCGCGCACCACAGCTCCGCTCTCCGACGCAGCTTGCCGCTTGGCAAAACCTACAGACCGCGCCTACAAGCTTTTCGACGGCGATGGCCTCTATCTCCTAGTCCAACCCAATGGCCGCAAAGGCTGGCGGCTCCGTTACGTCAAACCTGACGGACGGGAAGGACTGACCTCGTTCGGCAACTACCCCGTCATTGGCCTCGCCGATGCGCGCCGCAAGCGCTTGGAGGTAAAGCGAATGCTGGCGGATGGCATTGATCCCATAGAGACCAAGCACCAAGCCAAGGCGGAAGCCGTGATCAAAGGCAGAACCTTTGAAAACGTTGCGCTGGACTGGCACACGGAAATGTCGGCCAAGTGGGCACCAGGCCACTCCAAGACCGTGATGAGCCGCCTCAAAACCCACGTATTCCCGCTGATTGGCGCACGCGCCATTGTTGATCTCGACACCCATGACCTTATGCAGCCCTTGGAAGCGATCAAGAAGCGCGGAACGATCGACGTTGCTTTAAGGGTACAAAACTACCTGCAGAGCATCATGCGCGAGGCAAAGCGCCTCCGGCTTATCACCGTAAACCCTGCTTACGACCTCGAAGGCTTGATTAAGGCCCCGCGGGTGGTGCATCGCCCCGCTCTACCCTTATCGCGACTGCCGGAACTGCAGGAGCGGATCGACACCTATAAAGGCCGGGCACTTACCCGTCTGACGGTGATGCTGTCGCTGCATGTGTTTGTACGATCCAGCGAGCTGCGTTTCGCACGCTGGAGCGAGTTCGACCTCAAGCGCGGCACCTGGGAGATACCGGACACTCGACCCGCGTTGGAGGGAGTACCCTTTTCCACAAGGGGTACGAAGATGGCAGGGGATATCCATTTAGTACCCTTATCGCCGCAAGCCGTGGCTCTGCTTGAACAGATCCACGTCCTCACCGGCAAATTCGACCTGGTGTTTGCAGGCGATGCCAAGCCCTGGAAACCCATGTCTGAAAACACGGTGAACAGTGCACTCAGAAAAATGGGCTATGACACCAAAACCGAAATCTGCGGGCATGGGTTTCGTTCGATGGCCTGTAGCGCGCTGATTGAGTCAGGGCTGTGGTCGGAGACAGCCATTGAAAGGCAGATGAGCCACAAGGAGAGGAATAACGTCCGAGCGGCCTATATCCACAAGGCTGAGTTCATCGAAGAGAGGAGGCTGATCATGAACTGGTGGAGCCGGTATCTTGAGGTCAATCGGCAGGAGCATGTCACCCCACACGAATTTGCGAACCGGGCCGGAGCGAACGTCACTCGCTTAAAAGCGAAACATCGCGGAACTGATTAAATGAGTGATTCTCAATAATTTTTATGCCTACGACAAGATATTGTAATCTACACGCTTAGCTAATCTCAGGATCCAAAATGATTAACGAGAACAATAATACTGCCGCTAAATTTTGGAAATCTATTGGGGTTAACCTGGAAAGGGGAAACAGAGATGATTCAAAGAAATTAAAATACGTTCTCTGCCTACTATCAGCAAGGCTAATCTATGATCGCCACCCTCACTTTGACGATGCTCATTATGACTTCCTGCCAGAGTATGTAAAAGGTGCGGCAGATGTACTGCGCAGTGACGAAAAAACACTAACAGAAAATATAAATAACTTTGTCCACCGGATCGGATCTCGCTTCAAATCGTTGAGACTCCGTGCTTTAGATAGTGATAATCTTCCGGAATCTGAAATTTTTCACTTTAAAAATGTCATCGACACCATCTCAAGCGATTCCATTCCTTATGTTTTTGAGTACGGGATCTTACGAGCTCTCGATGTTGAAAATGTCGTTAGCAGTCGACATGTTAATTCTGTAATTGAGTTGGCAGCCCCCCTAGCTTATTTTTTCCACAAGATCATCGATGTAACCGCAACAACAGGCGAGGTACTATTTAGGACAACTAAATACAGCCCAAACGATATGGACAATAAATCGCTAACTGTATTAGGCTCCGATAACGATGCAGATTTTTATTTATTTTTAAGGCTTAGCACATTCGATTTTATCTGTGAAAGAAACACCTACAATAGACATAGACCGTACGGAAATGAATTTATATTAATTGATCCACCAGCTCAAATTAGTAGTCGAGCCAATTATTTTGACAGTAATACCGAGCCTAAATCAGCACTTGAGTTTCTATTATCTTTAACGTACGAAAACTCCCACGATCTGGCGATCACCATACTACCCGTAGCCGACTGCACCCAGCGAGGTTGGCGCCAGAGTTATCGGGAGGAATTAGTCGAACGCGGACGCGTAGTCGCGGCCATTGATTTCAAGACTCTCGGAAAATCCGGGCAAAGAAAAACAATGACGGCTTTGCTAACTTCAGATAGCCCACGAAATAATCGCGAAAATATACTTTTTATCGATGCGACAGCTTTGAATGGTCTTAGTAAAAATAATGGCTTTAGCAGCATGGCGTTTGCCGCCGAGATCGTTAAGATTTGGGCAGGTTTTGAATGGATCCATTCATATCCGAGCAACGCTCCCTCCTATGAAGACGAAAATCAAAAACTGACATTCAACGTGTTCGACCGAGAATTTAGAGACGGTTACAAAGATATTCCTGGACTATGTCGCTCAATAGACAAAAACGAAGTCGCTCAAAAGGACTTCACTTTTATTGCCAAGCGATATACTGGGGCGATAGATGAACGCAATCGAATGTTAGAACTGATAAACAGCGACCCAGTAGTCGATTTAATATTTGAAAATGAAAATTTAGCAAAATGCATCTATGTTATTGGAAATAATGGTGAAGGCAAAAGCCTTTTACTTAATGACTTGGCCAAGCGGCTACCAACGCTAGACAGACATGCAATAGGGATAGCATTTGGTACAACGGATCGATTTCCTTTTGCAAGTAAAAAACATTTAGGCGCTAATGGATTTACCTACGCCGGCGCTAGGACTTCCACAACTGGGATTTCAACAAAAACCAGCGCCCTTGCATTAACAAAATATATAAATTCGATATTTACCGACCAAGCACGACTTGACGTATTTCACAATATTCTCGAAACATTGGGATTTGTCGGAAACCACTATCTAGTACAAGCTCAAAAAACCTCTGCCCTTGAAGAAGACCCAAGCGTTTTACTGTCTCTAAGCTCTGATGCGAGCAAAAACGCAGAAGTGCTTAGCCACGCTGCTATAGGGTACACCTTAGGACTAAAGCGCGAGCATTTTGAAAATTATATAGTTCCCTTCAACGAGCTCAGCTCTGGCGAACAGCAAATGCTGAGCTTAGTTATAAAAATCCTGGCCCTAGCGGAGCTGCATAGTATTTTCTTAATAGACGAGCCAGAAATAAGCCTACACGTAAGCTGGCAGCGCGCCATCCCATTTATACTGCACAAATTATCTACAGACTTTGGTTGTCATTTCATTGTTGCCACTCACTCCCCAATCCTTATAGCTAGCTCCATCTATGAAAATGACATTTGTTTTGTTGCAAAAAACCAAGCATTAATACGCCTATCTGAACAATCCCGAAAAACAGTCGAAGGAGTGCTTTATGATGGTTTCAAGACCCATACACCATACAATAGGAAAATTCCTGAACAGTGTGCGGCGCTTGTCGCACGCTCGATAGACCAAGCCAATACAGGAGCCGGCGCATATGTTGACATCGACTCCGCTTTTGCTGAACTGAATCAAATGTCAGAGCTGATTCAGAAATCGAAAATTAGTTACAACTCTCGTACGACCGACACTGAAATCGCGTTAATAGCAGCAGCCCGTGCTGCAATAAATGAGCTGTCACGCTTAACCAATGAACAAAAACCAAATGATTAAGTCAGAGCTGGAATGCCCGTTAACGCGGAGAAAAGAAGTACAAAATTTTCTCAACTCATCCTATGGGGTAAAAAAACATATCGCAAAAACTACTGAATTACTCACGCTTTGGGCGGCCAAGTCTCTCAAAGAACGGGTGGATCATTGGGATACTTTGTCAAATTTTTACCATAAAGTAGATGGCGAATCTGCAATTACTGGCTCAGGCATTAAATCAGCCTTCCGTGACCATCTCGCTCCAGAACAGCAATTTAGATGTTGCTATTGCCGACGACTGCTACTGAATCATGGCACGGCAAAGCCTATTGATCATATACTTCCAAAAGAAACGTATCCTCAGTTTTCATTATATTATTGGAACTTGGCAATTTGCTGTACAGACTGCAATAGAAAAAAAGGTAGAACTGTTTGGGGCGCATTAGATAGTGGAGCTTTGCATTATCCAAAACCTACCGACGCCCCCAACTTCTACCATCCTCGCTTTCATATCTACGATCTACATGTGCGTTTTTTCAGGATTGAAACAAACGGTCTGGCGCTTTCTATATACAAAGGTTTGACACCTCAGGGAGAGCATCTTTGCTCACAACTTCTGAGCGCTGTTTCAGCGAAGGAAGCACTTCATAGCACTAATGAGTTTCTGTCCCCTTCGCTTATAAAACTAGAGTCTTTCTTAGGTAAAGCCGAAGATTTTAATCTTCAGCATTTCTCCAAGTTCATGGACCTTCTGGACCACTCAATAGAGGCGGGAATGTCCTAGCACGCATGTGACTGTACTCCCAAGTGCGATTAATCTCTGATGGGCCCAGGTGAACACCGCCTAAAAGCTATACATGGCGCTGCCCAATTATCGCTCGGTCTTCATATTTCAGTGATCCGCTTGTCCACGCGGGTCCATCCAAACAGGGCTGCAAAGCCGCCCTGCTTGGATGGACCTCATTTAAAAATCTAACGCCCACACAACTGTCTGTGGAAAACCACTGATTTCCACCGGTGGATAATTTCATCCACCGCCGCAGAACTCCCGAAAATTGGAGTCTTGACCCGAATTATCCACAGGCGTAGAAAAGATCGGGCAAAGCGCTGTCCTCGACAGCAACCCAGGTAGCCAGAACCTTTAAGGCTACGCCACACGGTGGTGGTTCTCCCAAAGTGCGATTAGCGTCCGGCGGCTCGCACGGTCACAGCGATGTGATGGATGCCTACTTTTACCAGTGTGCCCACTGCGGCAACTCATCCCCTTTCATAGCTGCCCTGCAGCAACCTATCCGCTTGGCCATTTCCTTGCGCCAACCTGCGCCCGTCTCTTTCTTCCGGAAAGAGACGGGCGCTCCTACCGCTGCTGCAGCCCAACTCGTACAAGGCATTGCGGCATTTCCCCTCGTGACAATCGGCGTGACAAACACCGAAGTCACCAACAACAGCGATGCAGATGATGGTGCCGCAGCCGACGGAATGGACTGCACCTGACTGACAGTCAGGCATGCCCCGGTCATCACATAGATGCCTTCACCCAACTCAAGATCTCGCGGCAATGGTCTCGTCAGCCAATGCAGCCTCCACCCGCCCACCAGTAACGGTGCTCAGGAGGCCAGATCATGAGATGCCCTTGCTCCCGGTCGTAAGGAGCCGCCAGTCCCACGTTAGAGGACATCCCCACAGGTCGCAGGGGCCTTGATCCCTGATAACACTCAGCATTCTTGGCGGGATGACGTGGGGCGAGGAACGGAGGAAGAAGGTGAGGTAACAGACATGGCATTAGTAGGTAAACGCGCTGGACGCAATTTCGGGTATGGCAGGCAATTGAGCTATGCAGGGCCGCAGGCGCTAAAAGACATGTTCGGCGATGGCCATTACGGCACGGTCAAGGCGCATAGTGATCGGTGGCAGGCGTTCGTGAGGTGGTGCCGGTCTGACGTCGGGCCTGGAGTAAATGATGCGCGGCAGATTGATCGGAAGATCTTGGCCAATTACGCGATATATGTTCGTGGCTAGATCGAGCTCGGCGAGCTCGCCGTTAGTACCGCGCAGAACCGCGTGTCCAGCGTGAACCGGACTATGGTTGCGCTCCGCGATGATCAGTATGTGAAGGTGCCCATCCTAGCAAGGCGTTAGGCATACAGCGCAAGGGAGTCCGCCAATCGGTGCCGCAGGGGTAAGACTGGGCGCAGATGAAGCAGATCGTTGACGCTCTGTATTGCGGCGGTCAGTTGCGGGCGGCGGCGATTGTTCAGTTAGCGCGGTCCACGGGCATGAGATTGCGTGAGGCGATTTTGGCTGGCCTGCCACGGTTATGCCGCGAGGCCAGCGAGAGAGCTGAGCGCTTTGCGCGGACAGCTCAGACTGATTAATCGAATGTCTTTGAAATCAGCCCCCTCCCTGAATCAGCAAGGGGGCATGACACGTTCCCATCGGGTGAGAACGTGGAGTGAGGTCACTCTTTCTTAAGCGAGACATCTCCGTAAACGGTCATAGCCCATGAGTACTGGGGTACTGATCCGTAGGCCTGGTCAACCGCCTGATTGGCCTCAAAAGTAGCATCCAGCGCCGAAAGGCCAGCATCCCAGCTTTGCAAAAACGATCTCAACCAAGGCCCTGTTAAAATCGCAGCCAATGGCCAAGGCGAGGCGATCACCGTCCGACAGCCAGCGGACAATAGGTGCTTAGGAAGCCCTACTGCCGTGTTATCCAGCGGATGCCTGTCTGTTCGCCCTCCATTACAAATGAAGACAATCGCCAGTTCTGTACCTTCTAGGGCACGAGCAAGCTTCGCCGGGGAAATAATCAACGTTCCCTCATCCGAAACCCTGTGGAAGTACTTTCCATCTGAGGAAACGTCACCATGCGCGGCCACGACCGCCATTTTTGCGCCTTTGAGGCTCGCAGGCAGACTATGCGACCTATCGATCTCGAAGCCGTGCTCTTCTAGCGATTCCTCAGTCCGAGCCAGGATTTGCCCAAGCACCTCTTTTCCTTGTCCCGTTGCATCGGAAATCCAGGTAACCCGTCGCGAATCAGCGAGCCTTGGCCGTCTCTGCACAGCCTCCAGCCACGTCAACGATGGGACATAGCCGATTGCACAGCTACGACCCGCAAATTCTTCGTTGATCAATGCCAGGCTCATCGGAACCTGTTGCAGCGCCGGCTCAGCAACAACAACGAGTCGACGGCAGTCGGGTAGCGGTACGGGCAGGTCGGCCATGGTGAGGTAAAACTCATTGTTGCCGTCGTCTCGATCAATGTAACCGTACTTCTGGGGGTACTGCTTACTCCATAGCTGCAATGCCTCTTTGAAAGGAGTATCGAGCGCCTCCTGCCTAGCGAGAGCAGTGCCGTTTTGGTCGACCGTGAGCGAGGCCAGTATTCCATCTGTATCGAGTGCCAACATCAGGACCGCACCATCATCAGGGACGATCTGCTGGGCATATTCCAACGGCCATTCGCTATCCAAGTCACGAGCACCTTCCAGTGAATCCAACCCGTGATCGGCTAACATCTCAATTGCCGCAGCCGCGATATCGACTGGGATCGAACCGTTTGCCTCTCTCAATAGGCGTCTGGCCGCAAGCTCAGCAGCCTTCAAGTCGCGCGGAATGTCATCGGCGTTACGCGTCGAAGCTGCATTTTTATTAAGAAGTAAAGTCTCAGTAATGGACGGCTTACTCGATGTCAATGCGGAGATGTAGCTTGATCGCTGCGGGTCCAGCCCCTCCAATGCCTCTGTCAAAAGCAGGCTGGCTTCGGCGCTGGGGGTTCCTCCATGGTGCTCCAGCAAAGAGATAGATTGCGCAAGCGCTGCTATCGCGGGCAGGGCTTCCGTTTGCAGGTTATCCTTCAACATGGATCGGCAATGCTCCTCCGCCTCCGACACTAACTGGATCAGTGCCTCTCGGTCATACGGCTTGCGATACATGACCCGGAGATTGAGCTCCATGGTTTTTATTCTTTCGAGGTTCCGTTTTGGCTCACTCAGCAAAGGTGCCAGCTCTCTAAGGTTTTCGAGCAGGCTGAGTGCGACCGGGTACATCCCTGCATCGCGTACCGTTCTGAACAACACATAGATCTCCCACCACAACTGCTCGGGGGTGAGGCGCTGCGGCAGTTCGAATGCAAGAGCAATCCCCACCAAGGCGACTACTGCGTTATTCGACCGCTGGTATATGTCCGAAAAGGCAATCCATGCAGCGCGCTGCCTGGACTCGGAAGGGCCGGCAAGCTCCAATATTTGCTCAGCTCGGTCCCGGGCCCGTTGTGTTTGCCCGGCACCGGCAAAACAACAGGAAACCGTACGCAAGGCATTGATATCGGCTTCGGTGTCTGGGACGTGGCGAGCCAGAGCACAGGCAATGAACGACAAATGCTCTGCTTCTTCTAGCAGGTCGAGGTCAGCAGTATTCGCCATTCTCTCGACTCTAACTGCCAAGCTATTCAGCAGCTCTTCAGCAACTCCTGATATGACCTCTAGTGGCATTGGCGTATGGCTAACGTCCAAGAAGCCTTTGTCCACAAGCCAGGCATCAGCACGTGCAAGAAACTCATCCAACTCTTCTACGGTTGCTAAAGGGACTGGGCTATCACCCAGCTCCAGAGGATGGGTCTTCTGAACCAATTTCAATGCCTGCGCGATTACCAATGGCAGGCCAAGGTTCGCGCTCGAATCGACCGAGAACAGATCCGCGAATGCTTCCCGGATGTGCGGCTGCGCAGGATGCTTCGCAATAAAACGTCGAACGTAGGACAGGGGCTCCTCAAGGTCGTTGACCCGCTCCTGCGGATTCTTGTGCAGAAGAATCTGCTTGATGGAACCGATCACCAGCCAGCAAGCTCGCTCGTCCAGTGGGCCGGGATTGGAAACACGAATGGCAGATTTGATCGCATCCCAAGGCGTGAGCCATTTGGACGCATACGTTGCACAACACAGGGAAGCCAAGTCACGGTTTTTTTGCGATTCAGTCCCGACAGAGGAGATAAAAGTGTCCAGGTCTTGAACGGGCTCTGCGGTAAGTACGCGCAAAATTTCTGACTCAAAATCTGAAAGTTCGATGCGCGACAGAGACGCCAGTGCAGCATGGTCCTTAGGGGACAGGCTCACCCGAAGCAGCAAATGTTCCCTGTATGAAACCAATGAAAGCGAGTCCGGAAACAACGCTTTCAGTCTGTGATAGACCCTCAGTTCCAGACCGTCGTCACCGAATTTATCAGCCTCAATCAGCAGCACCTCCAGCAGCGTTCGGTCCACGACTGAGTCTAGACCGCGCTTGATGAGTTCCAGCGCTAATTCCCGATCCCCGACCCGTGCAGCAACACGTCCGAACCTGGCGGCCATTTCGCCGGGAATGTCCAAGCCGCTTTCAACATAACTACGCAGCGCAACCAGCGTTTCCTCATGGCGAGAGGTTCTAGCGAGCATCTGAATCTTCAGCTGGTGCTTGAATCCTGGATCATCGATGTCCAAGTCTTCAATCTCACGCAGCGCTTCGTCCGCTCGGTTTGCCACGGCCATTGCAACCCATTTGGGGATGCTGTCCGTAACAACTGCATCTAGGTCAACCCTTCGCGATTGCGTGAAGTAAGCAGGAAAGAGCCCTTCAACGGCTGCCAAGTCGTCCTGATGACGCTGACCTATGATGGACGACTGTCCTGTGATGAGCAGAAGGTAATTCCCAGTATCTTTGATGGTCTGCAGGTATTGATCAGCCCAAGTGACCACATGGGGTACCCAATGATCTGCAGAAACACGCGCCGATGCCTTGCCTTCATAGTGAGGTTCAACCGCATCGGCATGCCGGTATACGTCGGCATGCGGGACGATAATCAGACGCTGGTCATGCTTTTGCATTTCCTGGACAAGCTCGGCAGCATTCAAGCTCTCACAGCGGGAGATAATAACCCGTTGCCTGATGGACTCGGACTCAGGCGCAGTTGGCTCAACGCCCATAAGGGCTTCAATGCCCTCTTTCACTAGCGCCAGGATCTCGTCATCTGATTTATCCCACAAGCCTGAGCTAACGGGCGGAGCGACCACGGTGACACCCTGGAAGAGAGGCTCTCCCGATGTTTTCCTGAACGCGATAAACGCACAGGCGGCCACGCGCCCTACAACAGCATCCGGGTTCACCCCGACAAACAAATCTGCGGACTCGATATAGATACCATCCCCGTAGATCGCGCGAGGGTCAAAGCCTTCTATTGGGGGAGACTCGTTGGTTAATTTGCTCATTATGACTTCCTTGAAATGATCGGCTGCTGTCGATCTCACGGTTGCAAAAAGGTGTTGACCGGAGGCACCACGAACCCTACTTGGAGGTCACGCAGAAGCTTCTCAAGCTCTCGACTAACGCCGGTGCAGATAATTTAACTGGCTTCACGAACGCCCGTAATTCGTACGGTTTTGGAATAGGCGGTAGAGTTGAACGCTCGCAACGAGGCGCCACATGCCGGCGGCAACGTGGTGTTCCGCCGTCCGACCAGCCCATACCCCTTGATACAACGCGCTTGGCCGAAAAGGGCATCCTTTGATAATGACCAAAGCCGAAGAGTGAATCGCTGATTTCATAGACACCTCTAAGCCTCGTAATGAGGCCCAAATAGGAGGTGCCATGAGTCGTCAGCGTTACCCGATGAATTCAAGATCGAAACCAGAGGCGATTCAAAGGATAGCTTTAGAGATAGGCAAAAAAATATTCTAAAATAAATCATTATAAATCATATACTTAACATATTTTTCGACTCCTGGTGCCGCACCATACAAAACAAAGCCTCCACAGAAATGTGGGGGCTTTGTTGTTTCCGCATGTCCACATCCTGTCCACACCTTGCCATCCTGCAGCGCAAGCCTCATCGCGGTGAGATCGACAAATCAACCGACTACCAGGGTGGCAAATACAAAGACTGCCTTTTCGCACTCCTATTTCCAGGAGATGAGGGGAGGTGATGATTGAATAGCCCAGGAACGTTGAGCAATAGCGAAGTGATGTGGTGCCTAGGCTGGCCGCCCGAAGCCCACGGAATAAACCCCCGGCCTGGACACGCCCGGGCTTTTTTACGAATGACGATCCATGCGCCCATCGCGACATGGCACTTAGCCACTTTTCCAATTGACACCCCCTCCCCACTCCGTTAAAAACCCCGCCTTGCTTGCGTTTTTATCGAGACATGGATGTTGTCCAAACCCCCGCTATTCAAATACCGCCGCTATTGGCTGGCGGTCATCATCGTGTTGCTGGCGATTCTTGATCCTTTCGGCCTGGCCAGTTCCAGCGACAAGGCGTCGGCGCAGTGGCTCAATCGCATGTTTGCCAGTCACTACCCGAGCCTTGGGCAGCAGCGGGTGGCGGTGGTGTTGATTGATGATGCCTACCTGATGCGCAATAACAGTTCGTGGCCCATGCCTTATGGCGAGCAGAGCAAGTTGTTCAAGCGCTTGCTGGCGTACAAGCCCCAGGCGGTGTTTGTGGATTTGCTTTATAGCCACGACCACTCGTTCGGTGACCCTGCGCGGGGCAGTCAGTTGCTGGCGAATGTGTTTGAGCGTTATCAACGCCAGGGCATCCCGCTGTGGCTGGCCAATACGGGGTTGATGCGCGCAGAGGCGGGCCAGGCGAATACGCTGGCGCCGTTTATGCAGGTGAGCCAGCCGGCGTTGGTGGTGTGGGAAGGGGTGGATGACAAGTATCCATTGGCGATGCGCACACAGGCAGGGCTGATGGAAACTCCTGCCATGTCGCTGTACCGCGAGTTCTGCGCCACGCAACATTGCAAACAGCCGCCGGTGGATGCGCAAACCGCTGCGCAACGCCAGCCCATTGCAGTGCAGTGGGGATTGAAGCTGGCACCCGAGCAGGCGCGTATCGCCGATATCCGCCACTGCGCGCCCGCGCGGCATTTTTTGCTGGATGGGGTGGCGCAGTTCTTCCAGGCGGTGTTCTGGAAACTCGATGACTCGGCCCAGGCGCGCTGCCCTTATACGCTGACGTTGTCGGCCAGTGACCTGGAGGTCAGCGACCCCGACGACCAGGCACTGGTCGCCGAATTGCTGCGCGACCGCCTGGTGTTGGTGGGCGCCAATATCGCCTCGACAGGGGACTTGGTGGAGTCGCCGGTGCACGGCCAACTCCCCGGCGTTTACCTGCACGCCATGGCGCTGGACAACCTGATCAATGCGGGCATGGACTACGACCATGAACCGGCCAATTTCCCCCACCTGCCGTTCAATTGGCTGGACCTGCTGGAGCTCGGGCTGCTGGCGTTGATCGCCGTGCTCAAGGCGCTGCACGCACGTCGCCTGGCGGGCCATCGCCCCTGGAGCCGGTGGCGTCGCCAGGAAATCTGGTTTTTTACCTCGCCATGCCCGTCGTGGCTGTTGGTGATGTCGATGTTGGCGGGGGTCAGTGTGTTGCTGAGCCTCAATGACATCACCCCGGTCAACGTGCTGGGCATTGTGTTGCTGTCGTTGGTGCTGTTCAGCGAGCGGATCGAAGCCTTCTTCGACCGCGATCGCTGAGTGCGCCGCTCTGCTATCTGACTCAAGGAAACCAAGGATGAACAGAAGCCTCATCGTCTTGCTCGCCGCCCTCTTCACCCAGGGCGCCTGGGCAGAAACCCACAGTATCAAGGCGTTCCTCGCCGACCCGGTGACCGTGCTGGACGAGCAGGGCAAGCAACAACGTGAGCTGGCGAAAAAGGACGCGCCCACCCAGCCCCTGCCGGTGTTGCAGTACAACCAGGCACTGGACCTGGTGCAGGTAGAACTGGCAGGCCAGAAGGTGTGGCTGGACACCATGGATTTGCGCATCGAGCCCCCGCTGAACGTCGTGGACCTGCCCTGCCAGGGCCTGACCAAAAGCCAGGCCAAGGACAGCCGCAACAACTCCACCATCGGTTTTGGTGCCGGCTGCAATCAATAAAAGGAGCGTTGCGGTGAAGGGATATCTAGTAGCAGCCAGCCTGTTGGCCAGTTCGGTGCTCAGTGGTTGCGCCACCTTGAAAGGCGCAGACCAGGCATTTCTGAACCTGGTGGGGCCCTCGACCCAGTCCCGGGTTCAGGGCCATTACGTGGATAACAGCGACGTACGCCAGTATTACAAGCTTGATCTACAGCGCCAGAGCCAGCAGCGTTTGAGCTACGACGGGCGTGCGGTGCCGGCCGCTGAAGCGCGCCAGCAGAACCTGGTGGATATCCCCATGCTGCAAGCCTACCTGCAGGGCATTGTCACGCGCTTGTCCAAAGGCTGGCCGGGGGAGTTGCCGCCGCTGCAGGTGAAGATCACCGACAGCTATGGCTTCGGGCCGTCGGCAGACCCTTACGGCAATCTGTTCGTGCCGCTGGGCATGCTGGACAACGTCGCCAGTGAAGATGAAATCGCCGCGATGCTGGGCCATGAAATGAGCCACGTATTGCTGCATCACCATGACCGCATGGCCGCTTTCCAGCAGCAGAAAGACATGTTCACCACCGTGGCCTCCACGGTCGCCTTGGCCACCATGGCTGCCGATACGGGCGTGGACCGCAGCTCCGGTACGATGAAACTGTTCAGTAAAGACCCGGCCGGCACCCAGAAGACCATCGGTAATACCGTGCTGTACACCGCCCTGGCCAATACCTTTTCCGATCAGGTATGGAGCACCGCCTGGGGCCGCAGCCAGGAAGACCAGGCCGACTTGCTGGGCACCGACTTGATGATCCGCGCCGGTTACGCGCCGCGAGCCGCCACCCATAGCCTGGAACGCCTCAACGACTTCCAAGGCAAGCAGAAACCCTTGCTCACGGGGTTCCTCACCGCGCGCAAGAATGCCATGCAGGATTCGCTGCAGCAGTTCAATCTCAACCAGTTCACCAAAGAGCTGGACGTGCTGGTCAAGGATGGCTTGACCACCGGCCTCACCGCGACCAGCCAATATTTCAACCGCTCACATATGTCGGCCATGGACCGCGACACCGAGCTGCGCCAGTACTTGCAACGCGAATATCGCCAGGAACGCCGCGCCCGGGTCAACCCGCAAAGCTGGGCGAAAATGAAGAGCACGCCCCAGGTCGCGAAGGCTTTGCAGGGCTATAAAGACGCGTACTTCGCGATTGATGCCCTGGAGAAAAACAAGGTGCCAGACGCTGACGCTTTCATCCGCAAGGCCCTGGCTTCGCCGGTAAAAGACCAGCCGAGCATTCGGCGCACTGCCTATACTGTGCGCCTGGCCCAAGGCAAAAACAGCGAAGCGGTGAAAGAGTTGCAGGCGATCAAGGACTGGTCCCTGGCCGGGCCTTCCACCTATGACTTGATGATCAGCTACCAACTCAAACGCGGTGACGGGCAATCGGCACTGGCGATGATCGACAAGGCAGAACGCAACCTGGGCTCGGAGGAACTGTTTATTACCGAAAAGCTGCTGGCCAACCAGCAACTGCAGAATGCGCAGCAGGTGCAAACGGTGTTGCGCAAGTGCGAGCAGTACCCGACACGCAAGGAAAACTGCAAGAAACTCGCGCCAGCCAAGGCCTAGGTAGCAGCCTCCAGGCATAAAAAAACCCCGAACCAGTCGGGGTTTTTTATGGCCTGGCATCAGGCACGACATTCGATCAATTAGAAAACGTTGATCGGGTAGTCGGCGAACAGACGGATTTCGTTACCGCCTACGTTGTACTCGCTGGCGTTGTTGGAAACGCGCAACCACGAGGCACGAGCACGCAGGCTCAGGTCTTTGGCTGGGCCGCTCTGTACCACGTACTTGAACTGGTTCCAGATTTCACGCTCGGTACCATCGCCACGGTTGGTACCGTCGTCGATGTTGGTACCGCGCACGTAGGCAATGTTGTAGGTCAGGCCCGGTACGCCGAAGGTGGCGAAGTCGATGCCGTAACCTGCTTGCCAGGAGCGCTCGTCCTTGCCGTTGAAGTCGGACCAGTAGGAGTTGGCCAGCAAGATGGTATTGCCGCCGTCGCCGATACCGCCGGCGTTGCGGTAGCCGCCGTACAGGTAGCCAGTGTCACCGGTGCTGCGCTGGTGAGCGATGGTGAAGCTGTGCGGGCCAACGGCCCACGTGGCGCCCAGGCTCCAGATTTTGTTGTCGCGCGCGTCAGCGTCTTTTTGGTTTTCCAAGGCGAAGCTGCGATCCAGCTTGGTCTTGTAGCCATTGAAGTCAAACGTCAGCGACTGCTGCTGCGGCAAGGCCAGCACGTAGTTGACGTTGACGTATTGCTTCTTCAACACGTCCTGCATGTCGGAGGCGTAAAGGGCAGCCGACAGGCTCTCGGTGAATTTGTAGCTACCACCGATATAGTCGATGCTTTTCAGGCGGCCGCTGTCGGTGCCTTCCATGCTCTTGCGCGCTTCTTTAGTGAAATGACCCGCGTCCAATTGCAGACCGGCGATTTCTTTAGAGACGATCGAAGTACCGGTGTAGGTTTCCGACAACAGGCGAGAGTTGTCGTACTGCAGCACAGGCACAGCCGGGAACTGATCACCGTACTTGAGTACAGTGTTGGAAACGCGGAACTTAACGGCAGCGCCGCCTTTGGCCAGGTCGTGCGGTGCCGAGCCTGGGTTTGGCTTGCCGTTGTCATCAAGAGTGCCGTTGCCCTGCTTGAAGAAGTCGATACCGCCGGCGCCAGCGCGACCTTTACCACCGTCCAGGCGGATAGCGTATTGGCCAATCACATCCACACCCACACCCACGGTGCCTTGGGTGAAGCCGGACTCGAACTTGCCGATGAAGCCTTGGCCCCATTCAGCTTTGTCCTGCTTGCCGTTTTTGTAGTCACGGCTGATGTAGGCGTTACGTGCTGCGATGTTCAGGTGGCTGTCTTCAACGAAACCCTTGGATTGCTCCTGGTCGTTTGCCATTGCTGTCGATGCGCTCAAAATCCCCAGAGCGATCAGACTCATCCGTTGCTTCAACATTTTCTTATATTCCTTATTACGGGTTGAGTACGCGCTGTGACACCAGGCTCCTATTGCTTTTTCTGGTGTCGACTTTGCCGGCAAAAAGAAGGCCCGCGGACGACTGAACTGCCGCAGGCCTTTTTTATTGGGATTAGTCATGGTGGTTAGCCACAGGCGTTGGGCGCAATCCTATGCGGGCGTTGAACTATGTGTCAATTTCGTGAATCGTCTGTATTTAGGCGATATTCGTCTAAGCGGCGAGCGGAGGCGCAGGGATGAAAGCCTGAAAAGCGCCTTGAATCCCCCTCGAAACACATTAAGTAACAAATCCGACAGAGCGGACGTTAGGGAATAGATAACACGCGCAAATGCAAAGCATTACCATTCGCGCACAATTTTCCTGCCACGTCATTTGGATACGCTCCCATGCCTGCCCCTCGCCTGACGCCCCTCTCCCTTGGGCTCTCTGTTCTGCTGTCTGCCGGTTTTGCCGGTGCGGCCACGGTCTTGCCTGAAACCTCGATCAGTGTGGAAGCAGACGAAGACGACCCACGGGTCAAGGAGACCAGCACCGCCACACGCACCGCGACGGCTGTTCGCTATGTGCCCCAGGCGATCGACTCAGTCAAAACCGAAAGCCTGCGCTCCTATGGCACCAACGAGCTGGGCCAGGCGTTGAGCGGTATCCCCAACGTCAGCAGTGGCGCCGATACACGCTTTGACAGCCTGCGCATACGTGGTTTCGACGCCAGCAATGACTTCTATCTGGATGGCATTCGCGACGACAGCCAGTACGTGCGCGACCTGCATAACATCGAGCGTATCGAAGTACTCAAGGGGCCGGCTGCGGTGCTTTACGGGCGAGGCGGCCAGGGCGGCATCGTCAACCGGGTGAGCAAAATGCCAACCCCAGGGCAAAAATCCAGCATCGAAGCCCAAGGCGGCAGCAACGATTTGCGCAGCCTGTATGCCGACCTGAGTACCGACCCCACCGATAACATCAGCCTGCGACTGAACATGGGCAACCAGGACAACAACAGCTTTCGCGATGGCGTCAGCGGCAACCGCCAGTTGTTCGCGCCGTCAATGAGCTGGCAGCTCACTCCAGAGCTGAACTGGCTGGTGCAATACGAATACAGCCGTTACAACCGCACCCCAGACCGTGGCATTCCGGGCGTCAACGGGCGCCCGGCGGATGTGAGCCGCAGCACCACTTACTTTGATCACGGCGATTACATCGACGATAAATCCCAGTCCCTGCGTTCCAAACTCGCCTACGAGCTCAACGCCGACTGGCAACTGCGCCACACCCTCGGCGTGTTCAAGCTCGACAGTGATTTCGACAATACCTACCAGACCGGCTATGACCCGAAAACCAACAGCGTCACCCGCCAACACTGGCAGCAGGACCTGACCACCCGCAACGTGTTCAACAACCTGGAACTGGAAGGCGGTTTCGACACCTTCGGCCTGGAACACCGCCTGCTCACCGGTATTGAGCTGGGCAGCCAGCGCCGCGATCCGAAGCTGTACTCCGCTCGGGATGGCAGAACAGTGCCGAGCCTGGACCTCAACCAACCCAATCGCCGCCTGAGCCACACCGGGAGCATGCGACTGTCGAGTAACAACCACACCGAAGTCGAAAGCCGCGCCCTGTATGTGCAGGACCAACTGCGCCTGAACGACCAGTGGCAACTGCTGGGCGGGCTGCGTTACGACCGTTTCGAAGTGGACACCACCAACAAGCTGCTCGACATCCAACAGAACGTGAAAAGCCACAGCACCAGCCCGCGCGTCGGCCTGGTGTGGACGCCCCTGGAACACCACTCGTTCTATGCTTCGTGGAGCAAGACCTTCACACCAGCCGGCGGCGGCCTGATCGGCATCACGCCGAACGCCACCGGCAACGCCAACGACCTGAGCCCGGAGCTGACCAAGCAAAAGGAAATCGGCGTGAAGAGCGACTGGTTCGACGAACGCCTGAGCACCACCCTGGCCGTGTACGAACTGGAACTCTACAACCGCCGCACCAGCGACCCGCTGGACCGCACCATTACGCTGCTCACCGGCGAGCAACGCTCACGCGGCGTGGAGCTGACCGCCACCGGCAAGATCGTCGACAACTGGTATGTGCGCGGCGGCGTGGGCCTGCAGGACGCCAAGGTCGAGAAGGACAACAATGGCTTTGAAGGCAAACGAATCAGCGACGTGGCCAAGCGCAACGCCAGCCTGTTCATCACCTGGAAACCGCAGATGGGCTGGTACGCGGAAACCGGTTTGACCCTGGTGGGTGATCGATATGCCGACAACCTCAACACCGTGGTGTTGCCGGGTTATGGCCGCTGGGACGCGCTGGCCGGGTTCCGTCAGAAAGAGTGGGACGTGAGGGCGGCGCTGAACAATATTGCCGACAAACACTACTACGCCTCGGCGACCAGTGCGGCGCAGATTCAACCGGGGGAGCCGCGAAGCCTGGTGGTCACCGGTACCTACAGCTTCTGACACGCCTCATGTGAAACAAAGCCAGCCCCCACACTGGTTAGGTAGTGCCCACAACATCAGCGCCTGGCGCAGATCCCTGTGGGAGCGGGCTTGCCCGCGAAAGCGGTGTGCCAGTCACCCAATCTTCAACTGAGCCACCGCCATCGCAGGCAAGCCAGCTCCCACAGTTGGTTTCAGGTGTTCTTTAGTTGCTCATTACCTCGCACAACGCCTGCACTTCATCCTCCGTGAACAACCCCAACGGGTAGCGCTCACTCATCACACTGCGCAAGTCAGACGCTTGCCTGGCCTGTCGCGAGCCGTTCGCCTTCAACCAAAGGGCCAACGCATGGATGGCGTCACCGTCGACCCGCAAAGGGTGGAACGTACGCGTGTTCATCAGGTGGACATCGGCATTCATTTCAGCGCTCTCTCCTGCTGCGTGAGCGGCTAACTTACTCAAGGTTTGTGACAGAACTACGCGGTCATCCCCCTTGGGCCACTGTAACCACAGCGATACAAGAGCTATGCCAATGTGCCGTGTTCACCCGGATACAGGCATGAAAAAGCCCGCGACCGGGCTGGGTCGCGGGCTTGCGGGGAGTACTGCAAAGGCGCGGTGCTCGCACGCCATCAAGGCGCTGTTACAACTGCACTCACTTTCGTTGCGGGGCTGGCTGCTGTTGGGTCAGGCAATGGATATTGCCCCCACCCAGTAACAGTTCGCGGCCCGGCACCATCACCACTTCATGCTGTGGGAAAAGGTTCTGCAGGATCTGCTTGGCCTGGTCGTCCATCGGATCATCGAAGCTCGGCGCGATGATGCCGCCGTTGACGATCAGGAAGTTGACATAGGAACCGGCCAACCGCACGGTCGGATTACGCTCCTGGCTGCCCTCAACCAGGTCTACCCCGGCGCATTCCTCCTCAGTGGCATACAGCGGACCCGGGATCGGCATTTTATGCACGATGAACGAGCGGCACTGGGCATCGGTGCTGCTTTGCAGCACGTCCATGGCTGCGTGGCAGCGTGGGTAGTTCGGGTCTTGCGGGTCATCGGTCCAGGCCAGCAACACTTCGCCCGGGCGCACGTAGCAGCAGAAGTTATCCACATGGCCGTCGGTTTCGTCGTTGAACAGGCCATCCGGCAACCAGATGATCTTATCCACAGCCAGGTTATCGCTGAGCACCGCCTCAATAGCCGCACGATCAAGGTGTGGGTTGCGGTTGCGGTTCAACAGGCATTCTTCGGTGGTGATCAGGGTGCCTTCGCCGTCGACATGAATCGAACCGCCTTCAAGCACGAAGCCTTCAGTGCGGTAACGCGGTGCGCGCTCCATCTCGAGGATCTTGCCTCCCACTTGGGAATCGCGGTTCCACGGGGAATACAGGCCGCCGTCAAAACCACCCCAGGCGTTGAAGTCCCAGTTCACACCCCGTACTTCACCACTGCCGTTGATCACGAAAGTCGGGCCGGTGTCGCGAACCCACGCGTCGTCATTGGACATTTCCACCAGGCGGATATTGGGTACGTCCAGGCGGGCACGGGCGTTTTCGTACTGGCTGGCGGAGACCGCGACGGTCACCGGCTCAAAACGTGCGATAGCCTTGGCCACCGCCACATGGGCCGCCTGCGCTGGCTTACCGCCCAGGCGCCAGTTGTCTGGGCGCTCGGGCCAGATCATCCAGGTCTGGGTCTGGGGCGCCCATTCGGCAGGCATATGAAAGCCATCGGCGCGAGGTGTGCTGTGCAAGGTGGTCATGGCGATCAGGGCTCCGAATGGGGTGAAGGGCAACTTTATAATGGATAAAAATCGGCTTTAACAGACTAAAAACATAATAGGTGCTCGGGTCTGCAAAAAATAGCCGATAACAATCGATAAATCACAGTTGTTCATCCAGCACTTTGGACAGCATGTCCACAAAGAAGTCCACGCTGCGCCTGGACGTCACCATCGGCGGCTTGATTTTGAGGATATTCAGATAATCACCGGTAGGTTGCATGAAAATCCCCAGCTCCCGCAGGCGATCACACAACAAGGCGGTTTCTGCCGTCGCAGGTTCCAGGGTGTGGCGATCACGCACCAGTTCAAGGCCCAGATAGAAGCCCGAACCGTGCACGGCACCGACGAGTGGATGGCGATCAATCAATTCCTCCAGTCGTGCCTTGAAATGCCCGCCTACCACTTGGGCGTTTTCCCACAGCTTTTCCTCTTCCATCACGTCCAGCACTGCCATGCCGATCCGGCAACTGACCGGGCTGCCTCCCGATGACGAGAAGAAGTAACCCTCGGCCTCCAGCGCCTCGGCAATCTCTCGGCGGGTAATCACTGCGCCCAACGGCTGGCCGTTGCCCATGCCCTTGGCCATGGTAATGATGTCAGGCACCACACCCTGCTGTTCAAACCCCCAGAAGAAATGCCCCATGCGGCCGTAACCCACCTGCACTTCATCGGCGATGCACACGCCCCCCTGGGCACGCACCAAGCCATACACCTGTTGCAGGTAACCCGCTGGCAGGGAGATGCCACCGGCGTTGCCGTACACCGGTTCACAGATAAACCCGGCCAATTGACGCTGGCTCGCGGCGATTTTCGCCAGGTTATGCTCAACACTTCGTACATAGTCCGGCGCGCTGTCCGGCCCGCGGAATTCACCGCGGTAAGTATTGGGCGCGGTCACCGGGTGTACCCAATCCGGGCGGCTGCTCAAGGCCTGGGGGTTATCGGCAATCGAGGTGGACACGGCATCCGCCGCCACCGACCAGCCGTGGTAGGCCTCCAGCACGCTGAGCATGTCGCGCCCGCCGCTGTAGGCCCAGGCCAAACGAATCGCCAGGTCATTGGCCTCCGTGCCGCTGTTGACCAGGAACACCCGGTCCATGCCCTGTGGCGCCAACGCCAGCAGGCGCTCGGAGAACTCGGCAATTGCCGCATAGTGAAAGCGCGAGTTGGTGTTGAGCAACGACCATTGCCGAGCCGCCACCTCAGCCATGCGCGGGTGGCCATGGCCCAGCACGGCCACGTTGTTGAGCATGTCGAGGTAGGATCGGCCCTGCATATCGATCAGGTGGTTACGCCAGCCGCGCTCGATACGCGGTGGGTCGGCGTAGTAGTGCTTCTGGGAGCGGGCAAAGCTGGCATCCCGCCGGGCCAGCAGGGCCTGCGGGTCCAGTTCCGGCTCAGCATCACAGGCCAGGCCCAACAGCGCCGAGGGTGACGGGCACAACGCCTGCCACGCCAACGCCCGGGAAGGTGTGCAGAACAGCGGCGGCTCAAGGTCGGCGCGGCATAACTGCACAGTCAACGGCGCCTGCACCTCGCCCAGCACCTGCCCTTTGACCAGCGTTGCGCCGGGCTTGAGTGACGTGCGCACGCCCCACAGGCGCAGGCTCAGCTCACTGTCGTGCAAGCACAGCAAGCCGTCGGCACCTTCGCGCAGCGTTCCCGCAAAGGGTGCTTCCAGAACCGTGCCGTGAGGCAGGTGCAGTTCGACATGCAGGGGTAATGTCTCGGGCTCTAGCGCACTGTCGGGGCGGGTGCGCGACAAGCGGTATTGCCCATAACGACTGGCCGCCAGCCCATGCACCGTCGCCGCTTGATCCAGCAAGCGCCGATCGATGCCGGGAGTTTCCCAATTGCCAGCCTCGAAATGCGGGCTGAGTACGCCCAGGTCGATCAGCGCGAACTCGCGCCCCACCAAGCCTGGCAATAAAGGCGCGAAGTCTTGGTTGGCGACGGGCGGTAATGTTTCACCGACGCTGCACAGAATCGCTGCTTGCATGAGTTCAAAGGGCACCGACGTGGCGATATGGAAGATTTCCCACTCGTGTTCGGCGTTTTTCTTTAGATAAACGTTATCCGGGTCCAGGCATTGCTGCTGCTCACTGCTGAGCACCAACACTGCCGCGCGGGCGACGATCAACGGCCACAACACCTCCAACTCTTCGCGCTGCAACGGCGTGACCGCGTGGCAGGCCTGGATCGCCGGCAAGAGGGCAAACGGATCACCGTCGGCATGGTGCAACAGCGCCGCGCAGGTCACCGACAGGTCGGCAACTCGCCAGGTACGCACCAGATCGCCAAAATCGATCACGCCTTGTATACGCCAGTGCCGCTGGACATCACGCTGCCACACCACATTGTCATCGGTGATATCCATGTGCACCGCTTGCCACGGCAGGTGTGCCGCCAACGGCTGGACATGCGCCTCGACCTGCCTGGCCACCTGCTCCAAAGCAGCACGCTGCGGCAGGTCGGGCAAGGTTGCCAGCAGGTGGGCGATCAATGCCTGCGCGTGGCGCGGGTCCCATTGCAGGGTGCGCGCAAGGCCAGGGTGCTCGAAATCTGCCAGCGCGAGGCTCATCTGCCCGCACAGCTCACCAAAGCCTTCGATCACGGTGCGGCTCAGGTGGGGTAAATGCGTCAGGGGCTGGCCGTCGATGTAGCCCAATAGCCGCAGGTGCAGGGTTTGGCCATCGACGTTGACCGTCAGTAGATCCTCGCCCTCCACGGTCGGGATGACCTTGGGCACGCGCAGGCCGGGATGCGTGCCCAGGCTGTTGAGGGCCGCATGCTGGGCCTGGAGTTCAACCGCGGCGTAGTCACCTCGGCAGATCTTCAGAACAAAGCGGCCCCGAGTGCTGTCAACTCTATAGTTGAGGTCTTGTTGACTGCCCAATGAGCGTAATTTGCCCGTCATTCCATAATGTCGCTCGAGCAGGTGTGCTGCCTGCTCGGGGGTTACTTGTGGGCAAGGCAAGCTGGCACGGTGGGTCAACGTGGCTAACGACATTGTGACGACCTTTGTTTTTTCAGGCGTCTATATCGCCATTGTTCTGTGGCGTTAATCAACCCCTTCTGCTCACGGTGCTTGCGCCAGCCCGATTCACAACTCAAGCTATGCTACTTTCGCCCAGTGTCCGTCTAAGGAAAAGGCCCTCGACATGCGCATTCTCATCACCGGCGGTGCCGGATTTATTGGCTCGGCCCTGATCCGGCACTTGATTCAACACACTGAGCATGAAGTGCTCAACCTGGACAAGCTGACTTACGCCGGCAACCTCGAGTCGCTGACCAGCATCGCGTCCAACAGCCGCTATGAGTTTGTCCAGGCCGATATCATCGACCAGGCCACCGTCAGCGCCGTGCTCGCACGCTTCGAACCCGATGCGATCATGCACTTGGCGGCCGAGTCCCATGTGGACCGCTCCATTGACGGTCCGTCGGATTTTATCCAGACCAATATCGTGGGCACCTACAGCCTGCTGGAAGCCACGCGCGCCTATTGGCAGAAGCTGGCAGAGCCGGCAAAAAGCGCGTTCCGTTTCCACCACATCTCCACTGATGAGGTGTATGGCGACCTGCATGGCGTGGACGACCTCTTCACCGAAACCACGCCTTACGCCCCCAGCTCGCCTTATTCCGCGAGCAAGGCGGCGTCCGACCACCTGGTACGCGCCTGGCAGCGCACCTATGGCCTGCCGGTGCTGTTGACCAACTGCTCGAACAATTACGGGCCGTTCCACTTCCCCGAAAAATTGATCCCGCTGGTGATTCTCAATGCCCTGGCGGGCAAGCCACTGCCGGTGTATGGCGATGGTCTGCAGGTGCGTGACTGGCTGTTCGTCGAGGATCACGCCCGTGCGCTGCTCACAGTGGTCACCACTGGGGTTGTGGGCGAAACCTACAATATTGGCGGCCACAACGAACAGAAGAACATCGACGTGGTACGCGGCATCTGCGCCCTGCTGGAAGAACTGGCGCCGCAACGCCCAGCCGGCGTGGAGAAATTCACTGACCTGATCACCTTCGTCAAGGATCGCCCAGGCCACGACCAACGCTATGCTATTGACGCCAGCAAAATCGAACGCGAACTGGGCTGGGTCCCGGAAGAAACCTTCGAGACCGGCCTGCGCAAAACCGTGCAGTGGTACCTCGATAATCTGGAATGGTGCCGCAGGGTCCAGGACGGCAGTTATCAAGGTGAACGACTGGGCAATACTGACGTGAAGGATTTGATCGCATGATGAAGGGAATTGTATTGGCCGGCGGTTCCGGCACCCGTTTGCATCCCATTACCCTGGGCGTGTCCAAACAGTTGTTGCCGGTATATGACAAGCCGATGATCTACTACCCGATCTCGGTACTGATGCTGGCGGGAATCAAGGACATCCTGGTGATCTCCACACCAGTAGACTTGCCGCAATATCAGAATCTGCTGGGCGATGGCAGCCAATTCGGCGTGCGCTTCACCTACGCGGAGCAGCCTTCGCCGGATGGCTTGGCCCAGGCGTTTATCATCGGCGAAGAGTTCATTGGCGATGACCCTGTGTGCTTGATCCTGGGGGACAATATCTTCCACGGCCAGCATTTCGGCGATCAGCTGCGCACTGCGGCGGAACGCCCCTCAGGCGCTACCGTGTTCGGTTACTGGGTCAAAGACCCTGAGCGTTTCGGTGTAATTGACTTCGATAGTGAAGGCCGCGCCCTGTCCATCGAAGAAAAACCGGCTAAGCCTAAGTCCCACTACGCCGTGACCGGCCTGTACTTCTACGACAACGACGTGATCAAGATCGCCAAGGCGGTCAAGCCGTCGCCACGCGGCGAGTTGGAGATCACCGACGTCAACAATGCCTACCTCCAGCGTGGCGATCTGCACGTTGAACGCTTCGGTCGTGGTTTCGCCTGGCTCGACACCGGCACCCATGACAGCCTGTTGGAAGCCTCGACCTATGTTCAGACCATCGAGCACCGCCAAGGCTTGAAAGTGGCCTGCCTGGAAGAAATCGCCTACGAAAACGGCTGGATCGATCGTGACTATCTGCTGGAACGTGCCAAGTACTTTGGCAAGACCGGCTACGGCCAATACCTCTACTCGCTTGCCGGAGAGACCCAGTGAATGTAGTTGAAACCACACTACCCGGCGTACTGATCCTCGAGCCAAAGGTATTCGGCGACGAACGCGGTTTCTTCTACGAAAGTTTCAATGCGCGCGCCTTTGAAACGGCCACCGGGCTCAAGCGTAATTTCGTACAGGACAATCACTCACGCTCGCAAAAAGGCGTGCTGCGAGGTTTGCACTATCAGCTTGAACACACTCAAGGCAAGCTGGTGCGTGTCACCTACGGTGAAGTGTTGGATGTGGCGGTCGACATCCGTCGCAGCTCACCCAACTTTGGCCAGTGGGTGGGTGTCCGCTTGTCGGCACAGAACCATCGCCAACTCTGGGTGCCGGAAGGCTTCGCCCATGGTTTCGTGGTGTTGAGTGAGTACGCAGAGTTCCTGTACAAAACCACCGACTACTACCAGCCAAGCGCCGAGCGCAGCATTCTCTGGAATGACCCGACGCTGGCCATCGACTGGGAGCTGGCCGAACCGCCGCAACTCTCCGCCAAGGATCAGGTCGGCAAACTGCTGATGGAAGCTGACTTGTTCCCATGAAAATCCTCATCACCGGCCAACACGGCCAAGTCTCCCAGGAGCTGCAACAGCGGCTCCAGGACCTGGGCGAACTCATCGTCCTGGGCCGCGACCAGCTTGACCTGGCAAACGCAGACCTTATCCGCCAACAAGTGCGCGCCCATCGCCCCGGCCTGATCATCAACGCGGCGGCCCACACCGCCGTCGATCTGGCCGAGAGCGAGCCGGACGCTGCGTTCGCCATCAATGCCATCGCCCCCCGCATCCTCGCCGAAGAAGCCAAGGCCCTGGGCATCCCGCTGATTCACTACTCGACCGACTACGTGTTCGACGGCACCAAACCTGCCCCGTACACCGAAAGCGACACGCCGAACCCATTGGGTGTCTACGGCCAGAGCAAGCTGGCGGGTGAGCAGGCGATTGCGGCTGTTGGCGGCCAGTACCTGATCTTGCGTACCAGCTGGGTCTATTCGGGCCATGGCAAGAATTTCCTGCTGACCATGCAACGCCTGCTGCAGGAAAAAGCGCAGATGCGCATCGTTGCCGACCAGATCGGTGCGCCGACCTGGGCCGGGACTATCGCCAACAGCACCCGCGTGCTGATCGAGCAGTGGCAGGCCGGTAAGGCAGGGGATTGGGGTGTTTACCACCTCACTGCCCAGGGTGAAACCTCGTGGTTCGGTTTTGCCGCGGCGATTGGCGAGCAACTGCGCGCCGAAGGCAAGGCCTGCGCCGAGCTGGAACCGATTCCTTCCAGCGCCTACCCGACCCCCGCCAAGCGCCCGCTGAACTCGCGCCTGGACTGCACGCGCCTGCAACAGCAATGGCACGTCAGCCAGCCACAATGGCAAGACGCATTGCACGAGTGTCTTGCACAGCAGCACTAGGCATAATGCGCCTGTACTCACAGGCGCGACTTCCATGACCCCACCCCTTGCGCGAAGACCCCGCTGGCGCAGCCTAGCCCTGCTGGCTCTGTGCCTGGCACCGCTGTTGTGGCCGCTGGAGCATTTGGCCGAGCGCTATTACCGCAGCGAACTGGCCGGGCAAAATCGCCAGACCCTCGACCTCTACGTCGCCAACTTGCTGGGCACCCTGCACCGCTACGAAATACTGCCGCAGATCCTCGGTGACTTACCGGCCCTGCGTACTGCATTGGACGCTCCCCATGTCAGCACCCACCTGGTCAGCGCCAACCAGTTGCTCAAGGATGTCGCCGCCCAGGCCGGGGTAGAGGTGATGTATCTGATGGACACCACCGGCAAGACCCTCGCCGCGTCCAACTGGGACAAACAAGACAGCTTTGTCGGGCGCAACTTTTCCTTCCGTCCGTATTTCAGCGAAGCCATGGCCGGGCGCCTCGGCCGGTTCTTCGGCCTGGGCACCACCTCGGCCAAGCGCGGCTACTTCTTCGCAGCAGCGGTACGTGACGGCGATACTATCATCGGGGTGCTGGTGGTGAAGGTCGACCTGGACCATACCGAAAGCCTGTGGGGCAATACCCCCGAACAACTGTTGGTCACCGACCACAACGGCGTGGTGATCCTCACTTCGCGCCCGCAATGGCGATTCCGCGCCACGCGGCCACTGACCGCCGAAGAACGCCAGGCCATCATTGCTATCCAGCCCTACCCCACCCGCGACCCGCAGCCACTGAGCCTCAGCAGCAGCGCTTGGCTGCGCCAATCCACAGCCATCGCAGAGACCGGCTGGAACGTGGAAATCCTCGCGCCGCGCTCGCTGATCAACCGCCCGGTGCGCACGGTCGTTGCCGTGGGCGGCGCCACGTTGTTGGTGCTGATGCTGTTGCTGGGGTTGCTGATGCAGCGCCGCCGGCACTACCTGGAACGCATCGCCTTCGAAGCCAAGGCCCGCCGCGAGTTGGAAATGCGCGTGGCCGAGCGTACCAGTGACCTGGAGGGCCTGAACCGGCGCCTGAAGCAGGAAGTGCTGGAGCGCGAACACGCCCAGCAAGAACTGGTGCGCGCTCAGGACGACTTGGTCCAGGCCGGTAAACTGTCGGCGCTGGGCACCATGTCGGCGAGTATCAGCCATGAACTGAATCAGCCACTGGCGGCGATTCGCAGCTATGCCGAAAACGCCGAGATCCTGCTCGACCATGAGCGCACCAACGATGCCCGTGGCAACCTCAAGCTGATCAGCGAATTGACCGGGCGCATGGCTTCGATTATCGCCCACCTGCGTGCATTCGCCCGTCGCGACCGGCATGCGCCGGAGAGCGTGGCTTTGCAACCGGCGCTGGACGACGCCCTGGCATTGCTGGCCAAGCGTCGGCGTTCGATGGAGGTGGAGTTGATCCGCGACCTGCCAGAGGCAACCCTGTGGGTGCAGGCTGGTGAAACCCGCCTGCGCCAGGTGCTGGGTAACCTGCTGGCCAATGCCTTGGACGCCCTCACCGAAAAAGGCCCGCCACGCAAACTCTGGCTGAGTGCCGAAACCACGCCCCATGGCGTCAACTTGTATATTCGCGACAACGGCCCGGGCTTTTGCATGGAAGCCCTGGGCCGCGCCAGCGAGCCGTTCTACACCACCAAGACGCGCACCCAGGGCCTGGGCCTGGGCCTGGCGATCTGCGACACGCTGATGCGCGCCTTTGGCGGCGAACTGTTGTTCGCCAACCACAAGGAAGGCGGCGCGCTGTTAACCTTGAAATTACGTGCCGGCTCGCCGGGCGTCAGTCTGCAACCGTCCGAGGACCGCAGTGTATGAGTATCGACAACTCGATTCAGGTGGTATTGATCGACGACGATCCACACCTGCGTCAGGCCCTGTGCCAGACCTTAGACCTGGCCGGCCTGAACGTCCTGCCCCTGGGAGAAGCCAACGGGCTCACCGCACGCCTGTCCCGAGACTGGCCGGGCGTGGTGGTCAGCGACATCCGCATGCCCGGCATGGACGGCCTGGAATTGTTGGCCGAACTGCACGGCCAGGACCCCGACCTGCCGGTGCTGCTGATCACCGGCCACGGCGACGTACCGCTGGCGGTGCAGGCCATGCGTGCCGGCGCCTATGACTTCCTGGAAAAACCCTTCGCCAGCGACGCGCTGCTCGACAGCGTGCGCCGTGCCCTGGCCCTGCGCCGGCTGGTGCTGGACAACCGCAGCCTGCGCCTGGCCCTCAGCGATCGCCAGCAACTGAGCACGCGCCTGGTAGGGCACTCGCCACAGATGTTGCGCCTGCGCGAGCAAATCGGTGCGCTGGCCGCGACCAAGGCCGATGTGCTGATCCTCGGCGAAACCGGCGCTGGCAAGGAGGTCGTCGCCCGCGCCCTGCACGACCTCTCAAGCCGACGCAGCGGCCCGTTTGTGGCGATTAACGCCGGAGCACTGGCGGAATCGGTCGTGGAAAGCGAACTATTCGGCCATGAACCGGGCGCGTTTACCGGCGCGCAAAAGCGCCGTATCGGCAAGTTCGAGTTCGCTAATGGCGGCACGCTGTTCCTCGATGAAATCGAAAGCATGAGCCTGGATGTACAGGTCAAGTTGCTGCGCCTTTTACAGGAGCGCGTCGTGGAGCGCCTGGGTGGCAATCAGCTGATCCCGCTGGATATCCGCATTATCGCCGCCACCAAGGAAGACCTGCGCCAGGCCGCCGATCAGGGCCGTTTCCGTGCCGACTTGTATTACCGCCTCAATGTGGCGCCGCTGCGCATCCCCCCGCTACGGGAACGGGGAGAAGATGCGCTGATGCTGTTCCAGCACTTCGCCGACGAGGCCAGCAGCCGCCACGGCCTGCCCTTGCACGAACTGCAACCGGGCCAGCGCGCGCTGTTGCTGCGCCACAGCTGGCCGGGCAATGTGCGGGAACTGCAAAACGCCGCGGAGCGTTTCGCCCTCGGCCTGGAGTTGGCCCTGGATAACGCCCAGGACCATCCCGCCGCCGGCGTGCTGACCTCCACGCCCGGAGGCCTGAGCGAGCAAGTCGAACAGTTCGAAAAAAGCCTGATCGCCGCCGAACTGACCCGCCCCCACAGCTCCGTGCGCAGCCTCGCCGAAGCCCTGGGCGTGCCGCGCAAAACCTTGCACGACAAACTGCGCAAACACGGCCTGAACTTCGCCGACAGTGCCAGCCAGAGCGCCGATGACGAATGACATCGTCCACCTACGAAGAGGCCGCCATGAGCCGCGATAGCCGTTACCTGGAATCCATCCTTCACCATGACATCCCACTCACCCGGGAAATGGGCCTCAGGGTGCTCGACTGGCAACAGGACCAGCTGCAACTGCACCTGCCCTTGCAAGCCAATATCAACCACAAGAGCACCATGTTTGGCGGCAGCCTCTACTGCGGCGCCGTGCTGGCGGGTTGGGGTTGGCTGCACCTGAAGCTGCGTGAAGCCGGGATTGAAGACGGGCACATCGTGATTCAGGAAGGGCAGATCAGCTACCCGCTGCCGGTGACCCAGGACGCGACAGCCATTTGCGCGGCGCCGGATGAAAAGATTTGGAAGCGCTTTATGGCGACCTATCAGCGCTATGGGCGGGCGCGGTTGGCGCTGGAGACGTGGATTGTGAATGAAGGCAGTGCAGCGCGTGCCGTAGTCTTTACCGGCCAGTACGTCCTGCACCGCTAGCAGCCATTACATAAAACAAATGTGGGAGCTGGCTTGCCTGCGATAGCGGTGGATCAGTCAATACCTGTACGACTGACACTCCGCCATCGCGGGCAAGCCCGCTCCCACATTTTGCTCTGCAGTGATCTTAAGATCTGGCCAGGGTCAGCAGCCGATCACGCCAGGCGGCCTTGGCTGGCAATGCCAGAAAGAACGGGTTCAGCAGCGACTCCCGCGCCGGGTAGCTGAACGGCTTGCCATCCAACTCCAGCACTTCGCCCCCCGCCCCTTCCAATACACCCTGGGCCGCTGCGGTATCCCACTGCGACGTCGGCGCCAGGCGCGGATAACAATCGGCACTGCCCTCAGCCAGCAAACAAAACTTCAACGAGCTGCCGATATTCGCCAGTTTCAACTCGCCCAAGCCCTCGCTCAAACCATCTAACAGACGCTCCTGCTCAGGGCTGGTATGACGACGGCTGGCCACCACGGTAAAGGCTTCGCCCGCAGCCCTGGCCCGGCGCACTTGAATCTGCTTGGGCGCGGCATTGACGTCCGAACGCCAAGCCCCCAGGCCCGCGCCGCCGAAGTAGCAACGGCCAGTGGTCGGTATCGACACCACGCCGAACACCACGCGGCCCTGTTCGATCAATGCAATATTGACGGTGAACTCTTCACTGCCAGAAATGAATTCCTTGGTGCCATCCAGAGGGTCCACCAACCACCAACGCTGCCAGCCGGCACGCACGCTCTGATCGATATCGGCGTCCTCTTCAGACAGCACTGGAATGCTTGGGTCCAGCGCGGTGAGGCCAGCGAGAATCAGATGGTGGGCAGCCAGGTCAGCAGCCGTCACGGGAGAATCATCCGCCTTGGACGTCACGGCTACCTCGGCACGCCAGTACGGCAGGATGGCTTCACCCGCCTGCCGAGCCAGTTCAATGACCGGAGCGATAAACGGGTGGCCTAAAAACAGTTCGCTCATGCGGTGAACGCTCCACGCTGGGTCAACAGGTCTCTTACCAGATACAGCGCAGCCAGGGCACGACCTTCGCTGAACTGCTCGTTTTGCGCCAGCGCCGACAGCTCACGCAGGTTGACCCGGTCTACCCGCATTGGTTCGGGCTCATCACCTTCAAGACGCTCTTCGTAGAGATCGGTAGCCAACACCACCTGGATCTTCTGGCTCATATAGCCGGGCGACAATGACAGCTCGGTGATGTGCTCCAACTGCCGTGCACCGTAGCCGGCCTCTTCCTTGAGTTCGCGGTCTGCCGCTGCAAGCACGTCTTCGCCGGGCTCGATCAGGCCTTTGGGCAACGACAATTCATATTCGTCAGTGCCGCCGCAGTATTCTTCCACCAGCACTGCATGATCTTCATCGATCATCGCCACAATCATCACGGCGCCATAGCCCGTGCCACGCCCGACAAGACGCTCGTAGGTGCGCTCAACGCCATTGGAAAAGCGCAATTGCACTTCCTCCACGCGGAACAAACGGCTACTGGCGACTATTTCGCGGGCGAGGACAGTGGGTTTCTGGCGCATAAACGGCTCCTTGGCGTGATCGGGTTACTATACCGTGGCTTTTCCGATTGTCTGTGTCGGATATCTTTACTTACGTGAGACCCCACCATGCCCTCTTTGCCCTGGCACGCCATCGACACCGTTCTGCTGGACATGGACGGCACCCTGCTCGACCTGCATTACGACAACCACTTCTGGATGGAGCACCTGCCCCAGCGCTACGCCGAACTGCACGGTGTGAGCCAGGCCATGGCCGAGATGGAGCTGCAACCGCTGTTTGAGCGTAACGCCGGACAGTTGCAATGGTATTGCCTGGATTTCTGGAGCGCCGAGCTCAAGATCCCGGTGCGCGAACTCAAGCTGGAAACCGCCCACCTGATCGCCCTGCGTCCGGATGCCGATACGTTCCTGGCGGCGATCAAACAGGCCGGCAAGCGCGTGATCATGATCACCAACGCTCATCGTGATTCGCTGTCATTGAAGTTGGAACGCATTGAATTGGCGCCGTATTTCGAGCGTTTGATCAGCTCTCACGACTACGGTTTTCCCAAGGAAAACCCGCAATTCTGGCAAGCCTTGCAAGCGGATATCCACTTTGACCCGGCCCGTAGCCTGTTTATAGATGACACTTTGCCGATCTTGCGCAGCGCCCGGGATTTCGGGGTCGGTCATTTGCTGGCAGTGAAAGAGCCTGATAGCAAGAAAGGACCAAAGGACACCGCAGAATTTTTAGCAGTGGGGGATTATCGAGATCTCATTGCCGGACTTTGATCAAGTGTGGGAGGGAGCACGCCCCTTCCCACATTTTGCCCTGCGTATTACTCAGGGATGCGCAGTGTCTGGCCGGGGTAGATCTTGTCCGGGTGCGACAGCAGCGGCTTGTTAGCCTCGAAAATCTTGTTGTACTGGTTGGCATTACCGTACACCGCCAGGGAAATCGCGCTGAGGGTATCGCCCTTTTTCACTACAACGAAGCGAGCAGCGGTAACCGCAGGGCCAGTAACAGTGATCTGGTCATCCACACTTGCCACGCCGGCAATGTTACCCAGCGCCAACAGGATCTTCTCTTTCTCTTCCTGCGTGGCCACTTCACCGGTCACCGTGACCTTGTCGCCATCCACCGTGGTCTGCACGTTTGGATTACCCAGGCCCACCTTGCTCACATGCTCCTTCAACTGCTCACTCGCGTTCGCATTACCCGGCGTCAACAGGTCAACAATCTTTTCGCCGGCTTCTTTGATAAAGCTAAAAATACTCATGGTGCGCTCTCCTTGGGATTTAATTTCCAGATGCCCAAGACTAGACCAGTCCTGCCGACTTGGGTTCCAGACTGGCTAAAGACTCAAAAGTATCCAACTCACCCCTGCCTGGAATAAGCCCGACGCAAACGCCGGTGAACCTTGATCGACGCCCTCTATCAATAGATCAATACTGGCGATTAGACGTGACCCTTTGTCGCGCCTAGTCTAAACCCTGATCAATCCGCCGGTGGTACTGCCCCATGAACGCCAAGCGCCCTCACTGCGCGGCGCCCGCTCTCGAATCGACCGCGCCCGTCGCTAGCCAGAGCTATCACTATTGCAATCTTGAACACACGGAAGTCGCCAGCACTGCGCTGGCCGAAGAAGTGGCGTTGGCGATTGCCTACAACGATATCAGCCAGGCGGTGATGCTGGTGACGCCTACGGACCTGGAAGACTTCATTGTAGGTTTCAGCCTCGGCAGCGGCATTATCACCGACGTTAACGACATTTATGACCTGAAAATCAGCGGTTCAGGCGCAGCCCAGTACGCTCAGGTACAGGTTTCCAGCCGTGCGTTCTGGAACCTCAAGCAGCAACGCCGCCAATTGGCAGGCACCAGCGGCTGCGGTCTATGTGGCGTGGAAGCGGTAGAACAAGCATTGCCCGACCTTCAGGTACTGCCCGGCGCACCCTTGCCGCCCGCGCAGTGGCTAGATGGCCTGCGCCAGCGTATCAGCGCATTCCAACCCCTGGGCCAGCACAGCGGCGCCGTGCATGCGGCGGTATTTATGAACAGCCAGGGTGAATTGCTGATGGGTCGCGAAGACATCGGCCGGCATAACGCCCTGGATAAGTTGATTGGTGCGTTGATCCGCCAAAAGATTCCGACCGACGGCGGCCTCGCGATTGTTACCAGCCGCTGCAGCCTCGAATTGATTCAGAAAGTCTTGCGCGCGGGCATCCAGACCCTGGTCAGCCTGTCGTCGCCTACCGGCCTGGCCTTGCAATGGGCGCGCCGGCACAACCTCAACCTCATCCACCTGCCGCAAAAAAGCGCGCCACGGGTCTATAGCCCTGCGATGGAGCACCAGCCATGAGCCTTCACCACCAAGCCGACCAGACCCCAACCCCACGCTACAAGCCCTATAAAGGCCCAGCCGGTGGCTGGGGCGCTCTGATCAGTGTGGCGCAAGCCTGGCTGACCAGTGATAACGCCCTGAAAAACCTGCGCATGATGCTCAAGACCAATCAGAACGGCGGCTTCGACTGCCCGGGCTGCGCCTGGGGCGACTCGCCGGAAAGCGGCATGGTCAAGTTCTGCGAAAACGGCGCCAAGGCGGTCAACTGGGAAGCCACCAAGCGCCGCGTCGATGCGGCCTTCTTCGCCAAGCACAGCGTCACAGCGTTGCTGGAGCAAAGCGACTATTGGCTGGAATACCAGGGCCGCCTGACCGAGCCGATGCGCTATGACGCCGAGACCGATCGCTACACGCCCATCAGTTGGGAAGCCGCCTTCGACTTGGTCGGCAAGCACCTCAACGCACTGCCCAGCCCGAACATGGCCGAGTTCTACACCTCCGGCCGCGCCAGCAACGAAGCCGCCTACCTGTACCAGTTGTTCGTACGCGCCTTTGGCACCAACAACTTCCCGGACTGCTCGAACATGTGCCACGAAGCCAGCGGCGTAGCCCTGGCGCAGAGTGTCGGCGTGGGCAAAGGCACTGTGACCTTTGATGACTTCGAACATGCCGATGCCATTTTCGTCTGGGGCCAGAACCCCGGCACCAACCACCCACGCATGCTCGAGCCGCTACGCGAAGCGGTGAAACGCGGCGCTCAGGTGGTGTGTATCAACCCGCTGAAAGAGCGCGGCCTGGAGCGCTTCCAGCACCCGCAACATCCGCTGGAAATGCTCACCAACGGCGACAAGCCGACCAACACCGCCTACTTCCGCCCGGCGCTGGGTGGCGATATGGCTATCTTGCGTGGCATGGCCAAGTTCCTGCTGCTGTGGGAACGCCAAGCCCTGGCCGAAGGCAAGGAAGCGGTGTTCGACCACGACTTCCTCAACGAGCACACTGCCAACGTCCTGGAATACCTGGGTCAGATCGACGACACCTCGTGGGAGGAGATCGTCGAGCAGTCCGGCCTGACCCTGGTGGAGATCGAGCAAGCGGCACGCATGTACGCCAAAGGCAAGAATGTAATCATGTGCTGGGCGATGGGGATTACCCAGCACCGCCACTCGGTGCCGACTATCCAGGAAATCGCCAACCTGATGCTGCTGCGCGGCAATATCGGCCGCCCAGGTGCCGGGCTGTGCCCGGTGCGTGGCCACAGTAACGTACAGGGCGACCGCACCATGGGCATCAACGAACGCCCACCGGTGGCGTTTCTGGACGCGCTGGAGCGTCGTTTCCAGTTCCAGGTGCCGCGCGACAATGGCCATAACGTGGTGGAAGCAATTCACGCCATGCTTGAAGGCCGCTCCAAAGTCTTTATCGGCCTGGGCGGTAACTTTGCCCAAGCCACGCCAGACAGCACGCGCACCTTTGAAGCGCTGCGAAATTGCGACCTGACCGTGCAGATCAGCACCAAGCTCAACCGCAGCCACCTGATGCACGGTAAAGATGCGTTGATCTTGCCGTGCCTGGGCCGCACCGACATAGACATCCAGGCCGACGGCCCGCAAGCGGTGACGGTGGAAGACTCGTTCAGCATGGTCCACGGCTCCAACGGCCAACTGCAACCGCTGTCGAAACTGATGAAGTCCGAGCCGGCGATCCTGGCGGGCATTGCTGCCGCCACCCTGGGCAGCAAGCCCGTGGATTGGAACTGGCTAGTGGCCGACTACGGGCGCATCCGCGACCTGATCGCCGACACCATCCCAGGCTTCAAGGACTTCAACGAAAAGATCAAACATCCAGGCGGCTTCTATCTGGGCAACTCCGCCGGCGCACGCCGCTGGAACACCCCCTCAGGTCGCGCCAACTTCCGCCCCAACATCTTGCCCAAAGACCTGATCCATGAGCGCACCCACGCCACGGGCCGAGTGCCGGACCTGATCATGCAGTCAATGCGCTCCCATGATCAGTACAACACCACCATCTACGGCCTGGACGACCGTTATCGCGGGGTCAAAGGCCAACGTGACGTGCTGTTCGTCAACGAAGCCGACATCATCCGCCTGGGCTTCAAGCCGGGGCAGAAGGCAGACATCGTGTCGCTGTGGGAAGACGGTCGTGAGCGCCGCGTGAAGGGCTTTACGTTGCTGGCATTTGATATTCCGGCGGGGCAGGCGGCGGCTTACTACCCCGAAGTGAACCCGTTGGTGCCGTTGGAAAGCACTGGCGACGGTAGCCATACGCCAACGTCCAAGTTTGTTGCGATTCGCTTGGAAGCGGCGAGTGACAGTGGGTTGATCATGGCGCGCTCGGCCTGACTCGATCCGAGATATGTGTTGCTTGAACTAACGCTTTCGCGGGCAAGCCCGCTCCCACACTGGGATGGGTTCACCATTGAGACTGTGTGGACCGATCTGATGTGGGAGCGGGCTTGCCCGCGGAGAGGCCAGCACAAGCACCACACATTCGACAGGCACAAAAAAGGCCGCTTTTGCATAAAAGCGGCCGTTCCGAAGTAGCTAAAGACCCGTAAAAACGACTTAAGTTCCCCATACAAAACAGTAACTTAGCAAATTGTATACAACCTCTGCCGCCGGTCGGATTTCGATTGTCAGCGCCTCGATACAACCTCAGGATCGCGCCGTCATCCCTTGAGGTTTCCCTGAATGAAGTTCTCCTCGATTCTCTTGTTGTCCCTTGGCCTGGTCAGTGGCGCAGCCATGGCAGGCGGCACCACCGAAGCCGGTGTAGGCGGCGCATTGGGTGGGGTTCTAGGTTCCGTTGTCGGCCAGCAGCTGGGCGGCAACACCGGTTCGACCATCGGCGCGGCCCTCGGCGGCGCAGGCGGTAGTGCAGTCGGCGCCGACAAACGCAGCCGTGGCGAAGCCGCCATTGGTGGCGCATTGGGCGCAGCCGGCGGTAACGTCGTGGGCCGCAGCGTCGGCGGCAGCACCGGCGCACTGATCGGCTCCGCGGCCGGCGGTGGCGCGGGCGGCGCGCTAGGCAACTACATGGGTAACGAAAGTGATCGCGACAACCGCCATTACCGCGATCGCGACCGTGACGATCGTCGCTACTACCGCGATGGCCACCCAGGTCGCGGCCATGCCTATGGGCATCGCAAGAACAAGCACCGTTATCGCGACTGATAAACCCGCGCTCTGACGAACACATCCGATGTGGGAGTCGGGCTTGCCCGCGATAGCAGTGAATCAGGTGTTAGACGTACTGCCTGATACTGCGCCATCGCGGGCAAGCCCGGCTCCTACATTTGGTCTGGGTTGCTTGTAGGTGCCTCAAACCACCAAGCGCTGCATCGCTTCGCGCAACATCCCCGGAATCGGCACTGGCTGGTTCGAGGCTCGGTCCACAAACACATGGACAAAGCGCCCCGCCGCACACGCCTCCTGCTCGCCCGCCTTGAATACCGCCAGCTCATACTGCACCGAGCTATTGCCCAGCTTGCCCACCCGCAGGCCGATTTCAATGCGCTCGGGAAAAGCGATCGAGGCGAAGTAATCGCAGGCCGAACTCACCACAAACCCCACCACCTCACCGTCATGAATATCCAACCCGCCCTGTTCGATCAGGTAGGTATTAACGGCTGTGTCGAAGAAGCTGTAGTAGGTGACGTTATTCACATGGCCGTAGGCATCGTTGTCGTGCCAACGCGTGGTGATCGGTTGGAAGTGGCGGTAGTCGTCGCGCACAGGCGTTGAGTCAGGCATCGGCAAGTCTCATCAAAGTTGATCCAATTGAGCATGGGCCCAGTCGCGCACCTCGGCGTAGGGGTAGTCTTCCAGCGCCGCAAAACCGGGAATGCCCCGCGCCTTCAACTTGGTAAACAACGGTACGCTGATACCGCCAAGGAAACGCGTCAAACGCTCCGCATTCGGCAAGTGCCCCGTGTGCTCATGATGCCTGTGGATAAAATCACCGCACAGCCCCATGAAGTTTTTATCCACAAGCGGCGGCAGGCTCGGCGGCGCCGGCAGATGGGCGACCTGGCCGTGGCATACCGAACAATGCCCGCAACGCTGGGGTGCATTATCATCACCAAAGTAGTGCGCCAGACGCTGCCCCAGGCAGTGGTCGGTGGCGAACAGGTCGAGCATGGCGTGAATCCGCGCGACCTCCGTCACCTCATGCTGCTTGAAGCCTGTGTATAACTCGGCGCTTAACGCGTGCGGGTCGAAATGGGTGTCGAGCAAACTGTAGACCTCAGTCATCTGCTTGCTTTCGAGCTCGATCAGGCCCTGCTCCTGAAAATAATCCAGTGCCTTCACCACCCGGCTACGCTCGGCATTGTGCTGTTGATAAAGCGCATCGAAATCGACCGTCGCCCAGGTTTTAGCGCGCTTGCACACCTGGATGATCGCCGCGACAAACTGCTGCCGCTCGCCGGAAAAACGCGCCAGCAAGGCTTCGGATTCGATCAGGTATTTGAAACGGTATTCCGCATAAAACGCATAGCGCGGCGCGATCACGCCCTTGAGCTCCAACTGCACCAAGAGCGTCTTGAGCGGCAGCTCGCGAATATTGCTGTGGTCCGACAGCGACCTGAGCAGGAACTCCCACTGCCCTTCACTACGCGCGGACTGCAACTCCTCCAATACGCGAAAAATGCCGTCCTGCTCCGGCGTATCACCGTACACGAAGTTTTCCAGCACATTGAGGCTGTCGCGGTTGGCCAACACCAGGCAATCGGACGGCTGCCCGTCACGCCCTGCGCGGCCGATTTCCTGGCTGTAGTTCTCGATGGACTTGGGCAGGTCGAAGTGCACGACATTGCGGATGTCACTCTTGTCGATGCCCATGCCAAACGCGATAGTTGCGACAATGCAATTGGAACGCCCGCCCATGAAACGCTGCTGGATACCTTCGCGCTTTTCATGGGGCAGCCCCGCGTGATAAGCCTCGGCCTGAATACCGTGGCGGTTCAGATGCTCGGCAATCTGCTCGGCGGTTTTCTGCAAGGTGACGTAGACAATACTCGGCTGGTTGGCCCGCGCTTTCATCCACTCCACCAGCCTGCGGCGCTTGTCATGGCCGCTGACCGGTTCCACCAGCAGGTTGAGGTTGGGCCGATAGAAGCCCGTGGTCACTACATCTTCGGCAGCAATGGCGAACTTGGCCTGCATGTCAGCGATCACCTTGGGCGTGGCCGTGGCCGTCAGCAACAGCGCCTGAGGGATGTTGAACTGGCGCTGGTAGTCCGGCAGCTTCAAATAATCCGGGCGGAAGTTGTGGCCCCATTCGGAGATACAGTGCGCCTCGTCTACCACCAGCAACGAGATCTGCACGCTGTTCAGGAAATTACGGAAACGCTCGTTCTTCAAACGCTCCACGGAAATCATCAGAATCTTGAGCTCGCCCGATCGCGCACGGGCCATTACATCATTGGCCTCATCACGGCTCTGGGCCGAGTCGATACTGCCCGCCGAAATGCCATGGCGCTGCAGGAAACCCAATTGGTCCTGCATCAACGCCAGCAACGGCGACACCACCAGCGTCAGGTGCGGCAGCAACACGGCCGACAACTGGTAACACAAGGATTTGCCCGAGCCCGTAGGGAAAATGGCGGCGGCAGATCGCCCAGCCAGCACGGCGCTGACCGTCTCTTCCTGGCCCAAGCGAAAGTGTGGGTAACCAAAGACCTGCTGGAGGGTGTCGTGCATAAGGCTGTCACTCCATTGACCGCTGAGTTGGCTCAAAAACATAGCCCGGGATTCTCAGCGAATCGAGAAAGGTCGCGAGGAAAAAAGAGACAGGATGATACACAGAGGGAAGGATGGCTCAGGGCCGAAGTGGGACTTTTCTGAGAAAGTAACAGGAAGCAGCAGATTAAAAATGTGGGAGCTGGCAAGCCCTCCCCCACATTTCACAACCGAGCTACTGCTGAATCAGCGGTTCTGCACCCGCTCGATCGCAGTGTCATACACCGGGTTGGCCTTTTGCTCCTTGGCCAACTGGTAATGACGCAATGCATCCGGGAACTGCCCAGCCGCTTCATAGATGCGTGCAATGTTGTAGTAAGCACCGGCACGCACAGTCGCGGCATTGGTACCGGTGGCCAGGGCGATAGCCTTGCGGTTAGCCCAGATCGACTCCGCGGTATTGCCGGCTTTCTGATACGCCAGGCCCAGGTTGCCGTAAGCCTTGCCGAAGCTGTTATCCAGCTCGATGGCTTGACGGAAGAAGTCGATGGCCTGGTCCAGGTTACCGGCCTGGTAGGCCGCTTCGCCCTTGAGGTTCAGCCTCTTCGCATCGGCCTGTACCGACGAGCTCACTGTCACGGCGGTGACGGCCACGCTGTCGTCCAGCAAAGGCTTGACCTCGTTGAGTACATCTTCGGCGCCGACTCTCACGCCGGTGAAGGTGTTGATGTCCTGGAAGTCGCCACTGCCGGTCATGCGGAACACGGTCCACAGGTTGCCCGTGCGGTTCTGCGGCACATAGTAAGTGCGTACCAGGGATTGCCCCATGTACACGAACACCTTGGCCTCACTGTTGGACAATTCGCTGGAAGTGGGAGAGCCGCTGTTGGAATAGTCGTGCACGGCATAGACGTAGCTTTCGCCGTAATGCTTTTTCTGCAGGGTGATGGTCTCCGGGCCATAGCTATCGGTGTCATCCACGTCCAGTTCGGCGTCGGTGCCCTTTTTATTGTTGAAGAAGATGTTATTGCCAGGGAAGATCATATGGGAGTCGAGGTCACGTGGAGCCTTGCCCCAGGTCAACACCACACGCAGGCCGTCGAGATTTTCCATCACCGGGCTGATGGCATAGGTCATGCCTTTGCATGGGCACTTCACCACCAGGTTGGAATAGCCAGGCTTCTTGATGATCAGCAGGTTGCTGGCATCGTCAGCCGCTTCACTGGTCAGCGTTACCTGGCCTTGCGCGTTGGTACGGCCCACCACGTTCTGCGCGCCATTACGTTGCAGCAGCACTTCGGCATCGGCGATTTTCTGGTCCTTGACCACCGCGCTGAGCACTTCAATCGGCAACTGCTCGGCCTGGGCAGAAAACGCCACCGCACACAAAGACATCGCCGAGGCGACACGAAGCAAACCCATGCTTAACTCCCTTTAAGTAGTGGGCGGAATCGCCCTACAAGATTTAGCGGTGAAACATACGCCGAATTGAGCTCGCTGGCAGATTTTTTATACAAGTTGTGACGGGCGTTTTATCCCGCCTACCGAGCTACGCATTGCGCTACAATCAAGCCTTGCTTTCCAAGAGGACGCAGCGATGAGCGAACTGACGTTTGAGCAAAAACAGGATCACTATCACAAGATCCGCCGTTCCAATTACTTGGCCAGCCTGCGCCTGGAAGGGTTCGATACCCAACCGACCGACGTCGACAAACCCCTGCCCACACGCGAAGCCGTCCTTGCCAAGTACCGCAACACCTCTCGCTGATGCTCGGCAAATACGGGGTGGGCCAGGACCCGTACTGCTATCCCGGTAGCAGCATCCTGCGCAACCGCCTCGATTTGCTCGATGAAGCACGCCTGCACCAGGCCGAGCGGGAATTATCCGAAATCGCCGTAGGCAACCTTCCACTCTTTCCGCCGCCCTACGACCTTGATCGCCTGCAACACATTCACCGCATCCTGTTCGGGGACATTTATGACTGGGCCGGCGAACTGCGCAGCGTCAACATCCAGAAAGGCGACACGCTGTTTTGCACCCCGGAGCGTATTCCACCAGAAGCGGCAAAAATCGTCCGGCATATGCAAGACGCCAATTGGTATGTCGGTGCGAGTCAGGCTGACCTTGTGCGTCAAATAGCTGAAGCTTATGGCGACCTGAATGTCATTCATCCCTTCCGCGAGGGAAATGGACGGGCGCAGCGGATCCTGTTTGAGCAGATCATCGTAAACGCGGGGTTTTCGGTGAATTGGTGGTTGGTGAAACACGCGGCGTGGATACCGGCAAATATTGATGCGGTGGCGTGTGACTATCGGGGATTGGAAGCGATTTTTGAGCGGTGTATCGGTAGGCCTCTGAGTGCTTGATCGAACTTCGAACGACTAAACTATCTGTTTATTGCTCGAGAACAAACTCACTTTTAAGGTTCGGCTCGTCGCTGCCAATTCAGCGACCGGGTTTGGTCACCTGAAAACAGCACACATAAGTGCCATTACTTGCCTTGCGAGCGTCTATCGTCTCGTAACGCACTGCTATGGCGGCTGTGTGTGGGACGTCTTCGGACGTGTCGGATTGCTGTTTCCGGCTGGCCAACCCGCGCACAGTCCGCCACCCACCGTTTGGCCACGGTGATGTCGGTTACCTAACAGCAAACCGAGTACGTTCAAATGCAAATACCTGAAACGAGGGACCGCTATCGTCAGTTACGCACCAACTTCACCGATACCCACCCTCTTGTCATAGACACCGCAGCCAAAGCTGAAGATATCCAATCGGCCGCCCACCAGCGTATCCGCGCTGCCAGCGACTTATTGGAAACCTTCTCCTGCCTGACCTTCGACCACGCCGACCTCAAAGACATTTCCCACATCATTAATGCGCTGTACCTGCTCGTTCAGGACGGCTGTGATTTGTTGGAAGCCGCGCAACACGTTCAGCTGCAACCTGAACAAGCGCAAGTCTAAGCAACACCTGTGTAGGAGCGAGCTTGCTCGCGAAAATCGCCAACGATGACGCGGTAAATCAGAAAAAACGCGGCGCCCCTGAGTTTTTCGTAAGCGTCCAGCCGTCCCACCTTTTGCTTGATCGCTTCAGCCCACATCCTGTGCTTTTCCAAGCCGGAAACTCATATGAAAACCATGCACGCACGGCGACAATTCTGGGCCAGGCATGTCCAGGAC